>OJIY01000059.1_pt1 | contig 142111 bp, 130 predicted proteins | sample 1596061 | NCBI WGS metagenome assembly OJIY01 (sample SAMEA4350111, study PRJEB24818) | metagenome | biome: human; feature: gut; material: faeces | place: Denmark | collected 2013-09 | reverse complement strand
TCACCCGTCCGCCACTCAGTCAATCAAGATTCCATCCGAAAACTTCCTCTTAATTGCTTCGTTCGACTTGCATGTGTTAGGCACGCCGCCAGCGTTCATCCTGAGCCAGGATCAAACTCTCATGTTTAAAAGTTGATTCCAGGTTTCAGACTACTTAGCTTGGCTAGTTATCTTTAACCTTCATTACTTGGTTTTGTTCTGAATTTTCTCAAATCCAAAGGTCTAAACCAGACCTTTTGTTTTTAGAATTTTCAGGGTTTTACATACTGTCTAATCTTCAATTATCAAGGTTCTCTGTTGTTGTCTGCCTCAGCAGCAACTTTGATAGTTTATCATATTTGCAACTGTTTGTCAACAACTTTTTTATTTCTTTTTTGTCGTCTGTCTCAACAGCAACTTTTATATATTACCACATCTGTCACTGTTTGTCAACAACTTTTTCAACTCATTTTCAAGAGCTGTCCCACCGTTTTGCGCGGTGGACCTTTAATATATCACTACTTTCGCAACTTGTCAAGGGAATTTGTGCCATTTTTTTATACAATTTTCAACTTTATTTTCCCACCACTAAATATGCTTATTTTTTCTGTATTTTTCTATATTTTGTGGTTAATAAAAAAATCGCTGTTTACAGATGTTTCCATCCCCTCCCAGCGATTTGTTTTAATTATATATATTATAGGAACAATTATACCTTTTTCTTCTATAGAATGCCCCGGATAATGCCGCCCAGAATAATATTAATCAGATTGTACTGATGTAAAAAACGCAGCCAGGCACTTGCATTGATTTGTTCCTCCAATGCCATACCCAAAGGCGTGGCTGCAAAGATTCCTACCAGAAAACAGCCAATCCACAGCAGAAGCAGCCCCTGAACCAGCCCCAGTACAGCGCCGGCTATGTGATTTAATCCATACAGAATGGGCAGCCGCGCAATAATATCCAGCCACCGCACCACCAGATGAATCAGAATATAGACAGCTGCAAACAGGATGATGGAACTGACTGCATTGATAAGGATGTCAGCCAGATATGTGCTGACGTATTCCGCAAACCGGTCCACTCCCAGCAAATGATAAAATTCGCTGTTATTGTTCTCCAGCAGCATTTCCTTTACGGATTGGGGCAGGTTCAGATTCTCAATGGCAATGCGCTGCGCTGCCGGCATTTCCGTTGCTTCAGCGGGCAGTTCTTCCCAGCCCGCTGCATTCAGTATGGCCTCCGCCGCACTCTGGCGTATGGAGGGATTGTCTTTGATAAAGCCCGTCATATACGGCGTGGCCACCTTTACTAATATGATGGTAAGTATCAGTGCTCCCAGGGATACACACTGCTTCAGCGCTCCCCTGTAATGCCCATACAGCACCATGCCGGCGAGAAAAACTCCGGCACCGGCAGACAGCCAGTGTTCTAATATCATGTCCATATTGTTTCAGTCTTTCTTTTAGTTGAAAATCAAGCGTTCTATGGCGTCTGCAACTCCATCCTCGTCATTTGTCAGCGTAATCCGGTCTGCCGCACTCTTAGCTATGTCAAGTCCATTTCCCATGGCAACGCCTACTCCGGCTGCCTCCAGCATGGAAATATCATTTTCCCCATCCCCAAATGCCATGGTGGCCCCGGGAGCAATCCCAAGATAATCCGCCAGCCACATAAGCGCATTTCCCTTCGTAGCTCCCAGGGCATTGATTTCCAGATTGTTATACAGGGATGAGCTTATGACAATGCCCTCTACAGCAGAGAGCTCCCTGCGCAGGGGCACTGCGTCCCTCACATCGGACAGATATACGTTGACCTTCTCCACGTCTTTCCCGCAGTCTGTCACATATTTCAGGATATTGGGCACAACGTCCCTGGTGGAGAGTACCATTTTCTGAATCACAGAGCTCAGACCGTAGTCCTCCATATGCTCGATGAACTCAGGCTGGGAAATTCCCCTTCCGTCTATATACGGGTCGTACATTGCCCTGTATTTTTTTACAATATCCATGACTTCCAGCGCCTTTGCATTGGTCAGGGTACACCGTTTCAGACTGGTTCCTTTTACAAGGTCCGCCACAGTACCGCCGTTGGTGGTTATGGCATAATTCACTCCCGGCAGGGACCGTACTGCTTCCGTTATACCATCCACAGCCCTGCCCGTGGTCGGTACTATCTGGATACCCATGCCGGCACAGCGTTCCAGCACCCTGCGGTTGCGCTCTGACAGGTTCTTCTGGCTGTCCAGCAGAGTGCCGTCAAGGTCTAGTGCAATTAAACCTATGGTCATCATATAAAATGCTCCTCTTTTAATATCAGAAGACCGTCCCTGTCATACTTGGACGAGAATATTCCTGTAATCCGCTTAAAGAAGGATGGATTCTCCGCCTTATCAGCAGCTTCTTCTATCAAGTCTTCGGCATTTACCTTTGTAAGCGGTATGCCGTCCTCCTCCATGATTTCAATCCGCTCATAGAGGGCCAGCATGCTTTTTCCTGATATGCTGCAGTCAATGTCGCTGGCATACTGACATGCGTACTGGGCAAACTCGTCAATATCCATCTCCTGTTGGTCGTCATACTCCGGCTCTTCCTGCTGGGGAAGGACCGGCGCATTATCCTCTGCTTTTGAAGGAAGTTCCTTCTTTGGAAGAGATGCCTTCACCGCCTCCGGTTTCTTTGCCTTTGGTTCCTCTTCTTTGTGTTCTTCCCTGCGGGCAGCTGTTACCGGGCGGACCTCTTCCGGCTTCCTGCGTACCGGCTTTGGCTTCTGCTCTGCCTCTGGTTTCGGCAGGCTCTTTGGAACCTCTGGTTCCTGAACAGGCTGAACCTTCCCCGTGGCTGGCTCCGCGGAGCGGCTCTGGACCTTTTTGGGTACAGCCGGCTCTTCTGTCCTGCGAAGCTGCACCGGACGCACAGGGCGGTCATCCCCCTCCGGCGCCACATAGGCAACCTCCTCCGGTCCCATCTTCCCTACATACTCAAACCGTTTGGCTAATCCCGGATATACCTTGTGAATACGGGCCAGATTACCAGCCACATCTATAAGGACCACATTCATGCCGGTCTCATCCCTGGCCATCAGCTGGTTCAGCTCCTGGAGGGTGGATTCCTCCATGGCGCCCGCCTGCTCAATAATCAGGTCCTTGCCCGTCAATTTGTCTGCAATGGCAAATACCCCTTTGCTGTTAAGCTTTTCTCCCGTTATCTTGGCAGCCTGGTTCTTCGCTCCTGTCTCCTTGTGAATCTTCTTGAGCAGTTCGATGGCCTGGTCCAGGCCTGAGCTGGAATACTCTGCTTCTATCATGAAATGATGCGACTCCTGGACAGATGACTCTTTCCCCAAATCTTTTATGTCGGTCAGCACCCGTGTCTGGGCAGACGTTGTTTCCGGCCTGTGCCGTCCGTCTGATAACCTGGACATTTCTCTGGCCAGATTTGCCTGGACCTCTGCTTCATGCATCCTGGCCCGAACCGCCTCATCTGACAGAATCTGGGGCTTATCCGGCATCCACTGGGACTGTCCTTCCTTTACAGGCTCCTCTCCCTCATCTGAATCCTCTGGCTCTATGGTAACCTGGGTATGGGCGTTCTCGTCCTCATATGGTTCCTCCGCCCCGGCTCCGTCTCCCTGGTCTTCCTCCGTGTATCCGGCGGCAGTGTTTTCTTCTGCATCCTCCCGCTGATTCCGGTCAGGATAATCATTTCCGTAATACCCCTGCCTTCCATATGCTTCCTCAGAGTCATCCTCTTCCGGGTATGGGTCTGCATGATATCCGGTCTGCCCATTTTCATCTTCGTGATATCCGCGTTCCGGATATCCGTCCTCCCCATAACCGTCTTCTGCGTATCCACTCTCCTGATACCTGTCCTGCGCGTACCCGGCCTTCTGATATCCTCCCTGTGGGTATCCGCTTTCCTGATATCCGTCTTCCGCGTATCCGCTCTCCTGATATCCGTCCTGCGTGTACCCGGCCTTCTGATATCCTCCCTGTGCGTACCCGCTCTCCTGATATCCGTCCTCTGCATATCCGTCTTCCTGATATCTGTCCTCCGGGTACTCCGCATCCGGCTCCACGGCAAAGGCAGCCTCCCGGCGGGCCATATAGGACTGGGGGGAGACTTCCGTCTGCCTCTCAGGCATGGGCTCATAGTCAGCCGGCCGTTTTCCGGCGCGGTACTCCTGTTCCACGGCCTTGAGGCGGGCCTCATATTTATCCCTGTTCTCCACCAGGTCCATCTGGTACTTTGTCAGGGGTGCAAACTGAATCTTAAGCTCCATGGCCTTTTCTACATATTTCCCCAGGCCGAACATGAGCATGATTTTGTCGCAGGCCATGACGCAGAGTTCCCCCATACCAGCCTCTGCATACAATTCCGCCAGCTCATAGAGCCACTTTTCATCCAGCTCAATGTTGCAGTACTGCTCCAGGGTATGAATCAGCTGCTCTGCAGGCGCCCCCTTTGCCCCCAGAATCAGGTAACGCAGAATATACTGCCTGGGGTCATCCGGCGCCAGGTCGCAGAATTCCCTGTAATAGTCCTCTGCCTCCTGAAAGCTGCCTTCCTTAATCGCCAGCTCCGCCAGCTTGAACAGCAGGCGTTTCCCTATGGGCGCCCGCTCAAATGCCAGCAGCAGGATGTCCTTGGCCTCCTGGTACTCTTCGTTCTTCTCATAGATGGTTGCCACCATGGACAGGATGTTTACATTCCGCACCCTGCGCCAGTCTATGGTATCAGCAATCTTCATGGCTGTCTCATAGTCGCCGCGGCTTACCATCTTCTTAATCTGCTCAACCTTTATGTTAAACTCGTATTTATCCATCTTTTGCATCTCCCTATCGCTAGTTCCCGGTATGGAAATCTGCTGTCTAAAGTTCCGTCCTGCCTTCCAATGCCCGAAGAAGTGTTACTTCGTCTATGTATTCCAAATCCCCGCCAACGGGTACTCCGCTGGCAATTCTGGTCACTTTAATCCCTGAAGGCTTTATCAGCTTGCTTATATACATAGCCGTTGTTTCGCCTTCCAGGCTGGAATTGGTGGCAATAATGACTTCCTCCACATCCGACTGGAGCCTTTGCATCAATTCCTTCAGCTTTATATCCCCCGGGCCAATCCCCAGCATAGGAGAAATAGCGCCATGCAGCACATGATAAACCCCATCGTATTTGCCAGTCTTCTCATAAGCAGCCAAATCCCTGGTATTTTCCACCACCATAATGGTCTTATGATTCCGCCTTTCACTGCTGCAGATAGGGCACAGTTCCTTATCCGTCAAGGTGAAGCATTCCTTACAATAACGTACGTTATTCCTGGCGCTTGTCATGGCTCCCGCCAGCTCCTCCACCTGCTCCTTCGGCATGTTGATAATATGGAATGCCAGGCGCTGGGCCGACTTGGCCCCAACTCCGGGGAGCTTGGACAGTTCCTCTATTAACTTGGTAATCTGACTGCTGTAATAATCCATTAGAAGGGAAAACCTCCGCCCAGGGCTCCGCCTAAACCGCCTGTCAGCTTAGACATGGCCTCGCTGCTCTCAGCCTCCATCTGACGGAAAGCCTCATTGGTAGCTGCCACAATCAGGTCCTCTAGCATCTCAATATCGTCCGGATCCACTACATCCGGAGACAGCTTAACGGAAACCACTTCCTTTTTGCCGGACACGGTCACGCTGACCGCACCGCCGCCCGAAGCAGCTGTGTATTCCTTATTCTCAAGCTCCTTGGTCGTCTCCTCCATCTGCCGCTGCATACGCTGCGCCTGCTTCATAAGATTATTCATGTTGCCAGGCATTCCGCCTGAAAATCCGCCACGTTTTGCCATGGTGTATTATCCTCCTATCATTTCCATTTATTCATCTTTCTATTATTCATCTTCATATGTAATATCCATATGAATCTTTTCTTCCAATTCTTCCTGGGTCACGTAAATCGTATTAAGCCGCTCCCCGCGTCCGGCCAGTCTGGTCTTAAAGTAAATGGACCTGCCGAAATTTGTTTCCACATAGCGTTCCAGCTCCCCTATAACGGTGGGCCGTTTGCCCATATCATAGCTCATGGAATCCATGAACACAATGGTCAGGCATCCTTCTCCGCCAGGCTCCACCACGGTATCCCTGAGATAAGACTTGGCTCCGCCTCCTATGCTGCGGACAATCTTGGCCCATTCGTTCCGCACCAGTTTTAAGTCTTCCAGCTGGGCCTGGGGCAGGGCTACCTTTTCCGGCGGGACCCCGGGGTCCGCCTGAAGCCCCGCAGCATAGGGCGCTGTTATCTGGGGCACTGCTCCTCCGCTCAGAGGCATGGCTCCGCCTGTCTGGGGCGGTCCACCGGGTATGCCCCCAGACATCCGGCTGACAGCTGCTGCCGGAATGGCCATGCGGCCTGCTTCCAGGTCCTCCATCTGGGCTTCCAAATCCCCCAGCCGCTGGAGAATGGCATCCAGGTTAGGCTCCATGGAGGGGCGCGTCAGCTTAATAAGCGCCACCTCAACCAGCACCCGCTTCTGGCTGGCATAGCGCAATTGGTTGGATAATTCGGAAAAAATACGGATATACCGCATCAGCGTGTTTCCGTCCGCCTTGCCTGCATCGCTTCTCAGCTGTTTTAAATTCTCCTCCGACATATCCACCAGGCCTTCTGCATCGTCTGCACTCTGGATTAAAAGGAGATTTCTCATATACCATATAAAATCAGTGACAAACTGGCCCAGCTCCCGCCCCTGAATCACAATATCCTCCAGCCTGCATATACAGTCCTTTGTCCTGCTCTCCACAATGGCGCCGAACATCTGGCTGAACACGCTGGAATCCACTGCCCCCAAAACCTCCAGGGCATTGTCATAGGTCAGCACCTTTCCGTAATGAAAGGCCACGCACTGGTCCAAAAGGCTCAGGGCATCCCTGAGCGAGCCGTCTGCCGCCTTTGCCACATAGAGAAGGGCCTTGTCCTCCACCTGAATCTGCTCGGCCCGGGTCAGCTCCCTCAGGTGGTCCGCTATGGTCTCTAGGGATATGCGCTTAAAATCATAGCGCTGGCAGCGGGACAGTATGGTAATGGGAATCTTGTGCACTTCTGTGGTGGCCAGTATGAAAATCACATAGGAGGGCGGTTCCTCCAGCGTCTTCAACAGGGCGTTAAAGGCGCCTATGGAAAGCATATGGACCTCGTCGATGATATATACCCTGTAACGTCCCTCTGTGGGAGGATACTGCACCTGCTCCCTTATATCACGTATGTTCTCCACGCCGTTGTTGGAGGCGGCATCGATTTCCACCACATTCATGGAGGAACCTGCCTGGATGGACCTGCAGGTGGGACATTCGTTGCAGGGACTTCCGTCTGCCGGATGTTCGCAGTTCACTGCCCTGGCAAATATCTTGGCTATACTGGTCTTACCTGTTCCCCTGGTACCGCAGAACAGGTAAGCATGGCCGATTCGCTCCGACGTTATTTGGTTTTTCAGTGTCTGCACAATCGGGTCCTGGCCTTTTACATCTTCAAAAGAAACAGGACGCCACTTGCGGTATAACGCCGTATATGACATGTTAGGCAACTCCTATTATTCTATCTTGATATGAATTTATTTTCTTATTCATCGCCAAAGCTGATACCCACCATCTTGGCTTCCTTAATCATGGAGCACTCCGGGTCCACGGTCTTAAGCTTTCCCGCCACCTCAGAGAGGGGTACCCTGGTAATATCGTTGTTCTTCACCGCCACCATGTAGCCATACTGTTCCTCCGCAATCAGCCTGGCTGCCGCAGCCCCCAGCCTGGTTGCCAGCACACGGTCATACGAGCATGGTTCGCCGCCGCGCTGCATATGTCCCGGAACAGTTACCCTTACCTCGCTGCCGATGACTTCCTGTATCTTGGCCCCGATTTCATAGGCCACGGAAGGATATACCACTCCGCTTTTCTTCTTTTCCTTCAGTTCCTTCTTGCTCATCTTGGCATCTTCTTTGGAAATGGCGCCTTCGGCCACTGCCAGGATGGAGAAGCGCTTGCCTGCCTTGGACCTCTTGGTCAGGGCATCGCATACAATGTTTATATCATAGGGTATCTCCGGAAGAAGTATAATGTCCGCCCCGCCTGCAAGGCCTGCATACAGGGTCAGCCATCCCACCTTATGTCCCATGACCTCCACGATAAACACGCGTCCGTGGGACGCTGCCGTGGTGTGGATACAGTCAATGGCATTGGTGGCCACGTCCACCGCACTCTGGAACCCAAAGGTCATATCCGTGCCCCAGAGGTCATTGTCAATGGTTTTGGGAAGGGATACCACGTTAAGTCCCTCTTCGCTGAGCATGTTGGCTGTCTTCTGGCTGCCGTTTCCGCCCAGCACTACAAGACAGCTGAGCTTCAGCTTTTTATAGGTGTGCTTCATGGCTTCCACCTTATCCAGTCCATTCTCATCAGGAGTGCGCATAAGCTTGAAAGGCTGGCGAGAAGTGCCGAGGATGGTACCGCCCTGGGTGAGAATACCTGAGAAATCGGATGATTTCATGATTTGATAGTCTGCATACATAAGTCCTTTATATCCGTCTTCAAAGCCAATGATTTCCACGTCGTCAAACATGTTGTATAAGGACTTTGCCACGCCTCTCATGGTGGCATTCAGTGCCTGGCAGTCTCCGCCGCTGGTCAGCATTCCTATTCTTCTCATATTGCACTTCCTCCTTATAGAGTTGCTTCACTTTCTGTTATGTTTCCTGGGAATGGTTCTATTATACCCATTTTGTAATTATAACGCAAAGGTGTTATCGGGGCAAGTATAAATTCGGACAACCATCCATCCTGCAACCGCCCCGCCTGTCAGCCCCGCAGCATCAGCCCGACGGCTATGCATCAGAACAGCCGCACGCCATTCTGAAATACAAATGGGACATAAATCCGGTGATACAGTAACGTATCCTCAGATTTATATCCCATTTTTAAATTCCACGCACCTTGCTTTGTGCTGCTGCCACGAACGTTACTCATACAGTTAACTCAATCCAGGCTGCCTCACGGCACACGGGAGGTTCCGCTTAGTGCTGCTGCATTCCTGCCCTGACACGGTTCACGGATTCCCGTTGCGTAAGACCCAGACGTCAACGCCACTTACACAAGGCAGCTTCGCAGCAAACAGCCCGAGGCAAGGTATCACCCCTGCTGGAGCGGATTGCAGGTACAGGGCACCGCTATCTCCCCGGCTGCGTGGAAACTTTATGACATATTAGGCCGTACATACGCAGATGTATCAACAAATGCCCACACGGGCAGTTGTTGAAAACTGCCTGTTAAGTATAACCTGCCGGAACGCTTTTGTCAAGGCTGTGCCTCCACCAAAAATAACCTGGACAAATAATCCCCCTGGGGTACAGGGCTGGTCCGCACGCCGCTGGCCCCGTCCGACAGAATCAGGCCTGCGCTCATGAGCTCGTCCCCGTAGCAGGTATACCCAAGCCCGCTGACCCGGTACATTGTCTCCGGATTCAATCCCCTGAGGACCAGCCGCTTAAAGCCGGTGTTTACAGGCTGCAGGAACCGGAAATACGCTGCCATGGCCTTGTTTCCATCCTCCGATACCACAATCCATGCAGCCTCATTTCCCTCAAAGGGGCTTATGAGCCGGTAAAACCTTCCCTGCTGAATCAGTTTTCTGTGCTCCTTCATGAACCGCACCTGTTCCTTTACCTGGTACTGCTCCTCCTCTGTAAGCAGGTTCAGGTCCAGTTCATACCCAAAGGTGCCGAAATAAGCTGCCGCTGCCCTGGACGCCAAAGGAACATTCCGCCGGGTCTGGTGGTTGGGTATGGCGGACACATGGCTTCCCATGGAGCTGACGGGATATACCAGACTGGTTCCGTACTGGATTTTTACCCGCTCCACTCCGTCGGTATCGTCTGAAACCCAGCCCTGGGGAGCATAGTACAGGATGCCCGGGTCAAACCTGGCGCCTCCGCTGGCGCAGGACTCAAACAGGACCCGGGGGAAATCCCTGGTAAGCCGCTGGTAAAGCTTATAGACCCCCAGTATCTGCCTGTGGTAAACGGTTCCCTGGTACTGCGCATCCCGGCCGGCTGAAAAAAGGTCGGAAATACTCCGGTTCATGTCCCATTTCACATAGGATACACCGCCGTCTCCCAGTATCTCCTCCATCCTGTCCCCAATATAATCCACCACCTGGTCCTTTGAGAAATCCAGCACATACTGGTGCCTTCCCGTGCACACCGGCCGGTCCGTGCTCCCCAGCATCCAGTCCGGATGGGCGCGGTAGAGCCGGCTTTCCCGGCTGACCATCTCCGGCTCAAACCACAGGCCGAACTTCATTCCCATATTCCTGATTTTTCCTGCCAGTCCTGTTATCCCGTCCGGCAGCTTATGAAGGTCCGGATACCAGTCCCCCAGGGAGGTAGTGTCATCGTCCCGTTTTCCAAACCACCCGTCATCCAGCACAAACAGCTCTATGCCCAGCTCCCTTGCCTTTCCTGCAATGGAAAGAATCTTTTCCTCGTCAAAATCCATAAACGTGGCTTCCCAGTTATTAATCAGTATGGGCCTCTCCCGGTCCCTCCAGTATCCCCTGGCAAGCCTGGTCCGGTAGAGCCGATGGAACACCTGGCTCATACTGTTTAAGCCCTCTGCAGAATATACCATCACTGCCTCCGGCGTCTGGAATTCCTCCCCCGGATAAAGGGGCCAGTTAAATCCCTCCGGATGAATTCCAATGGTCACCCGGACCGTGTCCATGGTGTCCACCTCTGCCTGGGCCAGGAAATTGCCGCTGTACACAAGGCTGATGCCAATAACCTCGCCGCTGTCCTCCCCTGCATCAGGCCGTTTCAGGCAGATAAAGGGATTAAACTGGTGGCTGCTGTGTCCCCTCATGCTGTGAATGCTCTGGACCCCCTGGTGAAGTCCATGGACATCCATATACCGTTCCCTGCACCAGGCCCCGGTCAGGTCCACCATCTGGTAACGCGGGTCCGGCAAATCCAGGCACAGGCTCATGGCCCGTTCCAGGCAGACTGTCTCCGGTCCACGGCAGATAAACCGGGCGCTGCGGGCCAGCACAGGCAGCTCCTCATAGATTGTGTAGAGAAGCACCAGCTCCATGCCGGCCACAGGGTCCTCCAGGTACAGCTCCAGGGTACACGCCTCCTCATCCTGTTCCGCATAGGTGGCTGGCAGGCCCGGCAGCTCCGGTTTCCCCCTTTGTATGGTGTGTTTTTTGTATACAAAGCAGCTGATTCTGCTTCCGTTTTCTCTTCTGATTCCATAAGCCGGGTACCGCATATCCCCTGTGCCAAAGGCCGGGTATTCCTGCTTGATGTGTTCCAGTGAAAATGTCGTGTCGTCCTCGTAGACACAGGGGGCCATATCCCTGTGTGCAAACTCCAGCAGGTGGCCGAAGTCCTCCCTGTGGCGTATCCGCTTCCCATAGTAAAGCTGTCCCATCTGTCCGTTGGGAAGACAGGCCATAATATAGCTGATTTTATCGTTGTACAGATGAAACTGCCTTGACTTTTCTTCATATAGAATGCCCATATAGAATCCTCCAGCAATTATTGCATAAACACAATGGCTTCATAGGGTCTGAGGCAGATGTCCTCCTCACACAAGGCGACGGCGTCCCCCTGTGATATCCCCCTCCGGTCCGGATAGTTTCCAATGAGTATGGTTCCGGCACCCAGCTCCCGTACAGACAGCCCGCTCTTTTGCGTCCGGTCCGTAAAATTGCACAGGACAGTCAGGCGCTCCTCCCCCAAAGACCTTTCATATGCAAATATGGCCCCGCTTTCCTCCAATAGCAGCCGGTAGGCCCCATACACAAGAATATCCATGGTATGCCTTAATTTTATCAGCTGCTTATAGAAGCACAGGACGGAATCACTGCGCCCGGCCTGCTCCTTAACATTGAGCCAGGTATGATTGGGATTTACCCTGAGCCAGGGCGTGCCATCGGTAAATCCCGCCTGTTCCGTATCATCCCACTGCATGGGCGTCCTTGCATTGTCGCGCCCCGTATGATTGATGTAGCGCATCATCTCCTCATGGGAAATACGTCCGTTTCCCACCATCTCACGGTATACATGATGGATTTCAATATCCTGGAAATCCTCCAGGCTGCTGCCCTGAAAATTCGTCATGCCCAGCTCCTGGCCCTGATAGATATAGGGTGTTCCCTTCATCATATAGAGACAGACTGCCAGCATTTTAGCAGACAGCTCCCAAAACCCGGGGCTGTCATTGCCAAAACGGGACACTGCCCTGGGATAATCGTGATTCTCCCAGAACAGGCTGTTCCAGGCCTTTCCCTCCAGCTCTGTCTGCCACCGGCTCAGTACTTTCTTCAGGTCCCTGAGACAGACCGGGTTATCATTCCATTTTCCAAAGGGTCCGGGATTCAGCTCCACGTGTTCAAAGTGGAACATCATGTTCAGCTCATGGGACTCGTATCCCGCATACTGCACCGCCTCCCTGGTTCCCACGCCCACGCCCTCTCCCACGGTCATCCAGTCAAACCGCGACAGGACTTCCCGGTTCATCTCCTGCAGATACGCATGAATCCTGGGGCCATTGGCGTAATAGGGAAGACCGTCCCCATAGGGATTCCCCTCTTTTAATACCCCGTCGGGAAACCGCTGGTCCTTGGACAGCATGGATATTACATCCATTCTGAAGCCGTCAATCCCCTTGTTTCCCCACCAGGTCATCATCTCATATATCTCCTGCCGTACCCGCGGATTTTCCCAGTTCAGGTCAGGCTGCTTTTTAGAATAAATGTGAAGGTAATACATGCCCGTCCTTCCGTCATATTCCCAGGCCGGACCGCGGAAACGGGACGCCCAGTTATTAGGCGGTCCCCCGTTCACAGGCTCCTTCCATATATAGTAATCCCTGTAAGGATTGTCACGGGACCTGCGGCTCTCCGCAAACCAGGCATGTTCGTCCGATGTATGGTTTACCACCAGGTCCATCACCAGCTTCATCCCTCTGTGATGTATTTCCGCCAGAAGGCAGTCAAAGTCCTCCATGGTGCCGAACACATCCATAACAGCCTTATAATCACTGATATCATAGCCATTGTCATCCCCCGGCGATTGATACACGGGAGAGAGCCATATTACATCAATTCCCAGGTCCTTAAGGTAATCCAGACGGCTCCTGATGCCGTTCAGGTCGCCAATCCCGTCCCCATTGCTGTCCTGAAAGCTTCTGGGATAAATCTGGTACACCACGCATTCTTTCCACCATGCCCTTTGTTCTTCCATGCGGTTCCTCCACTGTGTTCCGGTGTGTGTATTTCCGGCGCCTTACGCACCCGCGGGGATGATACGGTATGTCTTGATTTCATAAGGCAGAATGAAATCCTTAAATGTATGCCCGTCTGTCTCAAGGAGCTTCAGAGGTCTTTCCAGCAAATCGCATTCCTCCGCCCGGTATGCCTCAAAGCCAAGGGTTACTGTCATGGGCGTCCTGGTGTTGCGGTTTTCATAAATGCGGAGGATATACCCGTTTCCATCCTCTGCTTTTTTCATCATTTCCACAAAACAGCCTGGCTGGTCCACGGATACCATGCTCCATGCTTCCCCTGTGCCTGCATAGGGCAGCAGGGCGGATACCAGGGGCGAGTTCAGGTCATAGGCCATTTCCACGGTCCTGGCCTCCTGCCATCTTCCCTTGTGGGGATAAATGGAATAGGTGAATTCGTGGATGCCTATATCTGCGTTTTCATTGGGATAGGTACCTGATTTAATCAGGGTCAGTCCCATTTCACCGTCCTTGATGCTGTGGCCGTATTTACAGTCATTGATGAGGCTGAGCCCCAGTCCGTTTTCCGACAGGTCCGCCCATTTATGGGCACAGACCTCAAATTTGGCCGTATCCCAGCTATGGTTGCTGGTGGTCTCCCGCTCCACATTGCCGAACTGTATCTCATAAGAAGCCCTGGCGGCGTTAATCCGGGCCGGAAAATGAACCCGCAGCAGCACATGATGGTCTCTCCAGTCCGCCCGCGTCACAAAGTCGATTCTGGGCAGATTGGGATAGAACACGATATCCTGCTCCGCAAGGGAGCCTGCAAACCGGTGGGCGATGGAAACAACGGTCCGGACCGGCCCCCATTCCTTTAACACCGGGGCTGTCACGCAGTCGGCTTCATAGGGCTTCCTCTGGTAAAACAGGTCCACATCCCAATTGTCCCAGTTCATGGGGCGGTCCTCAAAGGTCAGAAGCTGGTTTCCCACCCTCCCCTCTTTTAACAGCTGGCATCCCGTTTCCTTTTCAATCAGCGAGACAAGCTCCATTTTATCATTAAATTCAGCCCTGTACCATTCATTTTCAAAGAATCCGTTCCATGGTCCGGGACATTTTCCGGCAGGTCCTTCCATACTCTGATTCCCGCTATCTTCTTCTGCTCCTGTGAGGCTGTACACGGTATAGCCGCAGGATGGGATTCCCTTTGCGTGGAATATGAGCGTGTCCTCCCCCACATACTGGACCGGATACCTGCGTCCCAGGCAGTCGCAGGCATAGGCCGCATCCGTTCTGTCCACGCCGGACACCGTTACCGTATCCTCCCGCTCATAGCCCTGCGTATTGATTACAAAAACCTTGCGCGCTGCGGGATTTTCCCCGCTGATATCCTTACCCGCTCCGCAGCCCCTGCTTCCCAGGTCTTTTGCCAGATGAAGGATTGTATCTGCGCCGGATTCCAGTATGTCCGTATACTCCCGGTCTGTCTGGTCATAGACAGGTCCGATGGCGCTTCCCGGAATAATATCGTGGAACTGGTTCAGCAGGATAATATCCCATCCTCTTTTTATGACATCACCGGGATATGCCAGGCCCTTAAGCTCTGCCATGACTCCCAGTGTCTCCAGCTGCTCATACATCTGCTCGCTTTTCCTGTTATAGCGTTTGTTCTTTCCCATGGAGGTCAGTGTTCCCCTGTGGTACTCAAAATAAAGTTCCCCATCCCATACCGGCATACCTGGCTTGGACGCAATGCCGCGGTAAATCCGGTCAAAAAAGGTCCGTTCACTTTCCTGGACCAGCCTGGGGATACCCGGAAGACCGTACTGAAGACGCTTTGCCTCCTCCAGCATTTCCCTGGTTGGACCGCCTCCGCCGTCTCCGAATCCAAAGAGCATTAATGTGTCCTCTGTCAAATCCCTGTTCTGGAACCGTTTAAAGGTGCCCAGCGTCATATTGGGATTGACAATGCCCGTGTAAGTGGTAGTGTTCCTGGTATCTGTAAATGACACATTTAACCCCAGGGTCTTGTCAAAGTCACAGGCAGTGGGCATGAATACGAACACACGGCTGCCGTCGATTCCCTTCCACATGAAGGTGTCGTTGGGCAGCTGGTTAAACTGGTTCCAGGCAATCTTCGTGGTGAGAAAATAGGGAATGCCGCATTTTTTCAGTATCTGCGGTATGGCAGCGGAATAGCCAAATACATCAGGCAGCCACAGGCATCTGCTGGGGATGCCGAATTCCTCCATAAAGAACTGCTCGCCCTTAATGATTTGGCGGACCAGGGATTCCCCTGCCGGCAGGTTGCAGTCCGACTCCAGCCACATGGCCCCGTCAGTCTCCCAGCTCCCCTCCCTTACCCGCTCCCGGATGCGTTCATACAGCTCCGGTTCCTGTTCCTTTACAAACTGGTACAGAATGGGCTGGCTGGACATGAATTTATAGTCCGGGTACCGGTCCATCAGCTCCAATACGGTTGAAAAGCTTCTCACGGCCTTTTCCCTGGTCTGGTCCACGGTCCACAGCCAGGCAATATCAATATGGGTGTGGCCCACTGCGCTCACCACCGGAGCGTGTAGGTCCACGTGTTCGTAAAATTCCTTTTTCAGGATTGCTTCCATTGCCTCCACGGATTGGTAGAACCGGTCAGAATACGGTTCCCTTAAATCCAGGGCATCTGCCGCAGGCCCCAGCTTTACCAGTATGCGTCTGTAATTTTCCTCATCCGGCTTTTTCAGAAGCCGGGCTGCCTGGACCGGTACAAGAAAATCATAGTAAGCCTTTTCCACGGCGTCATCCACCCGGACCAGTTCCGTACGGATAATCAGGTCCCCCGGTACGCTGCCGCTGTAGGCCAGAATGGCTATCTCATAGGACTCCCCTGCCCTGGCGCCGGGGCTTATCATGATTTCCCTGTGGTTTACGTCCACGCCCTGGACGATGCTTCCGTTCAGGTAAAAAAGCATCTGGGGGTTGGTTGCATCCCACTGGCCTTCCCTTCCGGTGGTGATGAGGAATTCCACATGCGCCCCGTCCAGGTGCGTGGGTATTTTAACCGTTGTCCTGTACCACCTGTGGCTGTCCAGGCTCCCCCAGGGTTCTTCTATGGCGCAGTCCTCCCATTCATCGGTGCAGCACCATGGACTGCCGTTTTCCTTGCCTTCCATTCTTTTATAATGGCTGACCGGAATTCTCACCGGCCTGCGAAGCTGGTTTAAGTCATCTGCCAGACGCTCCATCCGCTCCAGTTCAAATAATATGCTCATCCTCTTCCTCCTTATCCCTGCCGGAATCATCCATGCCCTTATTTTACCACAGGAAAAGCCGGAGCCGGCGGACAAATTTAATATCTGTCCGCCGGCCCCGGCCCGCTCCTGTGCAGGACAGCACGCTTAACCCTTAACCGAACCTGCCGTAAGCCCTTCAATCATATACTTCTGGGCAAAGGCAAAGAGACACATTGTAGGAACCAGGGACATGATGGTTCCTGCCGCCATCTCGCCCCATTTAATATCGTACTTCAGAATCAGGCCGTTAAGCCCTACCGGTATGGTCTTGAACTTATCCACGTCAATGAACATGACTGCCATGAAGAGTTCATTCCATGAATTGATAAAGGCAAATATGAAGGTTGCTGCTATGCCGGGCATGATGACCGGCACCACCACTTTAAACAGCGCCTTGAAATAACCGCATCCGTCTATCCAGGCAGCCTCCTCCAGGGATTTGGGTACGCTGTCAAAGAAACCGCACAATGTCACCACTGAAAAGGGTATCATCATATTGGTATAGAGCATGGCCAGGCTGCGCAGGTCGTTGAGCATCTTCACCTTTGCCAGGAGCTGGTACAGCGGAGCCAGCATGATGAACATGGGTATCATCTGCGTGACCAGGAAAAACAGCAGAAGCACATTCTTAAACCGGAAATGGAACCGGCTAATGACATAGCTGGCCAGTATGGCGATGAACACCGCACAGGTGGCTGCAACTGCCGAGGAGAAAAAGGAGTTCAGCATATACCGCCCGAAATTCCCCTTCCACAGCATGGCCACATAGTTGACCGCAGATGCCGGGTTAGGAAGATACCGGACCGGAAACGCATAGATTTCTCCCTGGGAACCCTTTAAGGATGTGAGAAGCATCCATACAAAGGGAAACATGGTCAGCACAAGGAAACATGCCAGTATTAAATATTTCAACAGGCTTTTGAGCCTTTTCTTATTCTTCATTGTCATGATATCATGCCTCCTCGTCCGTATACTTGGTGGCAACCAGATAAATGGCCGCAAATACAATGAGGAACAGGATACACAGCACGCCTACCGCTGACGCCAGGCCGTAATCCAGACTCTGGACCAGCTGCATCATATAGGACGTGATGATGTTGGATGAGCCTGCAGGCCCGCCCTGGGTCATGGAGTAAATCAAATCCGGGAAATTAAATATCCAGATTACCCTCAGCAGGACCGTCAAAAGCAGCACGGAACGGATACAGGGCACCGTGATGTTGGTGAACTTCTGGAACGGGCTGGCCCCGTCCACGTCCGCAGCTTCATACAGGTCTTCGGACACGCCTCTTAAGGCTGCCGTTATCATAATGGTGAAAAATGGTATGCCGTACCATATATTGGCGATGATACAGGAGTAAAGGGCCGTGTTCTTGCTGGCCAGCCATCCCACCGGCTGGCTGATTAAATGCATTCTCATAAGCAGGTCATTGATGACGCCTGAGGTTCCGTTAAACATCCAGCGCCACATGATGCCGATAATAAAACCCGAAACAGCCCAGGGGAAGAAAATCAGGCCCTGGTAAAGGCTGGAACCCTTAAATTTCTTTTTCAGAAGCAATGCCATGGCAAAACCAACTGTAAACTGGACAAACAGGGAGATTCCCACCCATTTGACCGTGTTGAGCATGGTGGAGTAAAAGGTATTGCTGGTGTTGTGGGCAAACAGCTTGCTGAAATTTTCCAGACCCACCCACTTGATATTCTTGACATTCATCAGGTTGTAGCTCTGGAACGCCATCAGGGACCCCTTTATCATCGGATAGTAGGTAAATATCATGGGAAACAGTATGGCAGGAAGAACCATGATAAAGATGAAGCGGGCTCTCCTCATTTTTAATTTTGACGTTTGTTTCATGCCATTCCCTCCTTGCCGGCTGCGCGTTCCGTTTTTCCCGGACCAGCGCGCACAGCTCAATATCCGGAAGTGCCGGGAGCAGGTCCCCCGCTCCCGGCACCCTCCGGTCCTTACTGATTGTGTTTCATACGTTTTTCGTCAATCCGGCCTTACCACTTCTGACCCTCATCCTTGTAAGCCTGGGTCCAGAACTCATCCAACCACTGCAGCAGCTCATCATCCGTTATTTCATCGGTCAGGTATTTCTGGTACATGGTATCAACCTCTGTCTTATAGGTGGCAAATGCCTCATACATCTGGGGATATGCCGCATGGCGGTACACATCCGGTTCTTTTGCCATATCCATGTACATTGCAAAACGTCCCTCGGAGAAGTAAGTATCCTTCTCAGCCGCATTGTTGTGAATCGGGATTGTGGAATAATTTTTTGCAAAGTATGTATTGTTCTCGGAATTGGATAAGTACAGCAGGAAATCCGCGGTCTCATCCGGATGCTCGGTGAAGGATGTCATACCCCAGCCTGCAAATCCGTTGGGGAATACAGCCTGGCCCGATGGTCCCTTGGGGAACGGAACCAGCGCCCACTGGTCATCCTGCATATCGGCGGAACAGGTGGCGATTACTTCCGGGTCCTGAATCAGCATGGCTGTGGTTCCGCCCACAAAGCCCTGCACCATCTCAGAGAATCCCCATGCAATAGAGTCGGTCGGACAGGTATTCTTAAACAGGTCTTTGTAGAAGTGCAGCGCCTCTTTTACCTCAGGCAGGGTGAAAATAGTTGCGCCGTCCCCATCCTTTAAGAAGTAGGCCGCATTGGGGTCCGCCACCTTATCCGTGCCAATCCAGCTCCAGTAAATGGTATCCGCATACTGATAGCCGCTGGGGCCGCCGCGGAAGGAGTAGCCGAACCTGCTGTTAGACGGGTCCGTGATAGCCAGGCCGGCATCGTAGATGTCCTGCCATGTCTCCGGCTGGTCAAGTCCCTTCTCCTCAAACCAGTCCGCGCGGTAGAACAGGCCTCTCTGATAGAATCCGTAAGGAATCAGGTAAGCGCCTCCCTTGAGGTAATGGATTACCTCGTCGGCCGACTCGGTCAGGGTATCCTTCTCATCCCACCCGTCAATGTATTTCTGAAGGTCGGCAATCCATTCATTGGTGGCATACTGGGTCACGGTGGAATCACGCACCTCCACAATGTCAGCGCCGCTTCCGTTCATGAGCATCTGGGTGATTTTGGCATCTGCATTCTCCAGGGGCGGGGAAATGATATCAATGGTAATGTTTGAGTGCTCAGCCTGATACTTATCCGCAATCTCCCTCAGAACAGCCGTCCTCTCAGGACTTGTAAGGGACTCCACCAGGGTGATGGTGACAGCTTCACCGGATGCAGCTTTACCGCCGCCGTCATCCTTGCCGCCTGCGTCCGCTGACGTGGCAGCTGCCCCGCCGTCCGCTGCTTTTGTGGCATCCGGAGCAGCACTGCCGCCTCCGCATCCTGTCAGCATCACAGCCGCCAATGCCATTGCTGCTAATTGTTTCTTCTTCATCTGTTCTCCTCCTTTTTACTGCTTGATTTTCACTGCTTCTTGTTGCTGTTCTTCCAAGCTTCTATATCTTAGCAAGAGCCGATTCCAAATCTGAAATCAAGGCATCTGTACCTTCCAGTCCGCAGTGGATGCGGATAACGTTCTGTCCTGCTCCCAGTACCCGGCAGGCGGCTTCATCCAGTCTGGCGTGAGGCAGGAACACAAGACTCTCAAATCCTCCCCATGACACGCCTATCTTAAATATCTTAAGGCTCTCCGCCAGCTTTACCGCATCCTCTGTGGTTCCGTCAATCTCAAAGCTCATAAGCCCGGTATTGCCTGTCTGCTGCCGCTTCATCAGCTCATACTGGGGATGGGAGGGAAGCCCGGGGTAATTCACCCTGCGCACCTTGGGATGGGCTTCCAGGAATTTTGCCACCTCCATGGCTGCGGCCTGATGGGCGGCCAGCCTGACCTCCATGGTCCGCAGTCCCCTTATCATGAGCCACGCCTCCATGGGACCCACGATTCCGCCCAGAAGCTCCCTGTTGGCGGTCAGCTTTTTCATAAGTCCCTCATCCTTTACTGCCAGCATGCCTCCGATGATGTCACTGTGTCCGCCAATGTACTTGGAGGTAGTATGCATTACAATATCCGCCCCCATATCCAGGGGCTGCTGGTAAATCGGAGTACAGAACGTATTATCTATGTACACCAGCGCCTGGTGTTCCCGTACAATCCGAGACACAGCCCGTATGTCCTGAAGAGAAAATACCACGGAAGCCGGACTCTCCAGCACAATCAGGTCCGTGGCGTCCGTCACAGCCTCCTCAAACTCCTCCACCCGTTCTCCCGTCACATAGGTGATGGTAATGTCCAAATGCTCCCTGCAGTATTTGCTGAGAAAGTCCTTTAAGGGTCCGTATGCATTGTGGAGGCACACTACATGGCTGCCTGCCTTACAGGCCGTGAGGACCGCCGTAGTGGCTGCCGCCATGCCGGATGCAAAAGCCAGGGCCCCTGTGCCGTGCTCCAGGGCGGCTATCTTGTCCTCCAGTATGCGCACCGTGGGATTCTGCACCCGTCCATAGCAATATTTGTGCTTGTCGGTCCGGTCAAAGTCATAGTAATCATCAAGTGTCTCAAATACATTGAGCGAATTCATGAATACCGGGGGAACGATTGCATTGTAATAGTGCTCATACTCTTCCCCGTAATGGGCCGTGATTAGCTTTGTACTTTTTAGGTACTCCTCCTGATTTGTCATATCATTACCTCTCTCCTCCCTGATTATTTGTAAATAATATACAATCCTATATGCTATATGCTATAATATAGGTTGGAATAAATTTATAAAATATTATCGTTGGTTCCGTATATCTCTGTACACAGCATCCAAAAGCTTTTCATTGATTGTCTGTGCTTTTTTCACATTCTTTTCGCAGATGGCATTATAAAGCTCCTCATGGAGAGGAAGGCTTTCCAAAAACGGGTCCTCCATGTTCAGCGGAAATTCCCAGAACTTATCCATGACACCGCTGATGGACAGAATCAGCTGATACATGACCTGGTTATGGGACAGACGGTAGATGGTATAGTGGAACTTCTTATCCTCCGCTGTCTGCTGCTCCCCACGGCGGAACTTTGCCATCAGCACCTTTGTTATGGCGCCCAGCTCCTCTACGTCCTCCTGGGTTGCGGAGTGGATAACCATGCGGAGTATCTCCCGCTCCAATATTTTACGCACCTCCAAGGTATCCAGGAGCAGTTCCTTTTCCTTGGCAAAATCAATCAGTCTCAGAAGGTCATTAATCTCCTGGCTCCCCACATAGATTCCCTTGCCGTTCTTTGCTTCCAGTACGTTCCTGGCCTCCAGTGTCTTCATGGCTTCCCTGAGGGAGGTCCTGCTGACCCCCATCATCTCTATCAGTTTTTCCTGTGAAGGAAGACGGTCGCCGGGTTTTAAGTTGTTTTCCTGGATGTAATTCTGTATATATCGGATAATCTCTGATTGGAGAGATGTACGCTGTATTTTATTAGTCATTATGCTCACTCTCATGATGTTTTTGTTTAAGTTTGATAGATTAACCTTACCACATATAATATTGATTGTCAATAATGGATTATATTTGCTTTTATTATGTAATATAAATATACATATTGCACAATTATTTTATCCTCCGTCCCCGCAGGCCCCGGAAGAACTCCGACATCAGCTCCGAGCACTCCTGCTCCAGCACCCCTTCCACCACCTCTGCCTGATGGTTGAACCCCGGTTCATGGAGCATGTCTAGCACAGACCCCGCACATCCTGCCTTGGGATTCATGCACCCCACAGCGATTCTGGGAATGCGGGCCTGGACAATGGCTCCGGCGCACATGGGACAGGGTTCCAGCGTCACATACATGGTGCAGTCCTCCAGACGCCAGTCTCCTATTTTTTTACATGCCTTTTTTATGGAAATGATTTCTGCGTGGGACAGCACACTCTTATCCGCATTACGCCGGTTATATCCTCTGGCAATGATTTTGTCCCCGCGGACAATTACGCAGCCAATGGGCACATCCCCTATGGCAGCTGCCTTTTTAGCCTGGCGGAGGGCTTCCCTCATAAATCCTTCATCCCGCTGTCTCTGCTTTAAACGCTGCTCCTCTGCTGCAAGGGCTGCAAGGCGCTGTTTTTCCATTCTCTTCTCGTAATTCCTGCGCCGCGTTTCCTGGCCTTTCAAGCGGGCTGCTTCCGCCTCTGCTGTTTTGCTGCGGGTTTCCCGGGCTGCTTCCATAGTATCCTCTCCGCGGTCAATGGGTTCTCTTCTCATCATCTGATTCCTCTTTTTTTAAAGCTCTATGTGTGTTATACTTTTTCATTATATAGAATATTTGAAAATTTGAAAAGGGACAGGTTAAGGTGCCATGAAAATATGCGGACTTCAAAAGACTACGCTGCTGGACTTTCCGGGCAGGGTAGCTGCAACTATATTTACAGGGGGATGTAATTTCCGATGTCCGTTCTGCCATAACAGCGGACTTCTGGGTTCAGATGCAGAAGAATATGAATCACAGGAATACGTTCTGGCGTTTCTGGAAAAACGCAGACGGGTGCTGGAAGGAGTCTGCATCACCGGCGGAGAGCCTACCCTGCAGCCGGACCTGGAGGATTTCATACGGAAGGTGCGGAGCCTGGGACTGGCTGTGAAGCTGGATACCAATGGCTACATGCCCCATGTCTTGAAAGATTTGTGCGCCAAGGAACTTTTGGATTGTGTTGCAATGGATATCAAGGCAGGGCGGGACCACTATGAAGAGGTAACAGGTATATCCGGCCTTTCCATGGAACGGATAGATGAGAGCATTGAATTTCTGCGGTCAGGCAGTATTCCCTATGAATTCCGGACCACCGTTGTCCGCGGTCTTCACACATCTGATGATTTCAGACAGATTGGACCGTGGATTAAGGGTTGTCCCGAATACTACCTGCAGTGCTTCACGGAATCCGGGGAGGTACTGGTCCCGGGGGTCTATTCAGACTTTACAAAAGATGAAATGACGGCATTTGCTGATTTGGTACGCCCCTATGTGGGGCGGGTTTCCCTTAGGGGAATTGATTACTAGAGCTAATATGGAATGTACTGGATTTAAGGTATACTGACAGATTGATGCCAGGCATGTTTTCCCACCCCGGCACAGCCTGGCTGCGCCGGGATGGGGAACTGTTTTAATCCTGGTTTTCTAACCGCACATCCGTATACCAGTATCCAAATCGGCCGTCCTGTGACGGCTGTTTTCTTGCCAGCACAAAATGCGGGAAACCAAACATGGACGCCATGTATTTTTCATTACTGTAGTAATTGCCCGGCACCCCAAGTATGTATCTGGTCCGCCCTTTTGTCTCATCGCCGATGCGGGCTAATATCAGATAACGGTAATTATAGTATCCGTGCAGCAGAAAACTGTTATTGCCGTAATTCCAGTTCTCCCGCGGAAGCAGTCCTATATCCTGGGGCTTGATTGTCAGAATCTCACACCCGTTGGAGCTGTCAAATGCCTGTATTTTGGGATACCGCTTGCGGAACCCATCCCAAAGTCTGCCGGGAAAGTCCGATTGCTGCTCTTCCTGCTCCAGCCGTTCCAACTCCCGGGGATTTCCCAGTATCAGAGTTTCCTCTCCCGCATCAACCACAGGCACCTTTTCTTCCGCCGGTCCCATTGCAGTACTGCTGTCAGCTGCCTCCGGTCCGGCCTCCCCTATAAATGGCTGACTTCCCTGAGATGGCTGCTGGCTGACCGGACGCCGGTTTGGCATTGGGCGTTGGTTTGGTGCGGGCTGCTGGCCTCCTACTGGCGGCTGCCCTCCTACTGGCGGCTGGCCTCCCATCGGCTGCCGTTTCATGGAATACTGCTCTGGCATCCGCTCCCGGTCCGATTGTCCCCCGGAGACACCTGTATTCATTGTTCCTGTTGGCATGTGTCTGCGCGGCATCCCAGGTCTGGTCATGATATTTGGCCGGGGAACCGTTCTGTTCACCGGTGTATTATCAGGCTGCAGCGGTATGCCTGTATCAGGAACCATATCATCCGGCCTGGGCGCCCCCATATTCAGCGAATCTTGGGGTGTCTGGAGCCCGCGGGGCATGAATCCGTTCTCCTGAGAAAGCTGTTTCCTGATGGATGTCACATTCTTTTCATTCCAGCTGCGCTGGGTATTCTGCTGCCGCTCTGCAGAATTCCAGTTGTTATTCCAGGTCCCGCGTCCCTGTTCCTGCTCTCTCTCCCTGTTTGCAGGCGTTGCACCATCAGCCTGGTTTAAGTCTTCCACAGGTGCGGTTCCGGCCGCGTCTTTATTCCCTGGCGCTGCCGCCCTCTCTGACTGGCACTCTAAGGGGGAATCCGATGTATCTTCTGATTCCTGTGTTTCCTCCAATCCATCCGGCGCTTTGTCCTCCAGTGATTCCGGCTCCATCTCCATACTGTCTTGTGTATCAGGCAGCCGCACCGGTTCCAGCTCCAACTCCTCCCCGGCCTCCGGATACGCTGAAGCATCCATCTGATTTACAACTTCCGCTGTCTCCCCATTGGTTTCCGGTACGCTGTCAGCCTGCTCCTCCTGAGTCTCCGCAGTTTCAGCTGTTTCTGCCCCCGCTGTCCCCAATATCATTTCTTCCTGAGATATTTCTGCCTCCTGTACCGACTCCACAGATTCCCGGCCTTCCTGCACGTTTGCGGAATCATCCTTTATCCCGCTGTCAGGCGCTGGTTTTAAAGAGGATTCCTGAATCCCGTTCTGTTTACCGGCAACGCGCATCTCCCGCGCCCCTGCCGGTGAACTGCTGAGGACAGGGCTGTTCCCGCCTTCTTCTGCCTTTTCCCCTGCCCGCAGCTCCTGATTCAGTTCTTCCACTTTTCTATGTATCTGCGCCTCTGCGTCTCCCACTTTACTGGAGGTCACATCCGCCAGCTCTACCTCGGCCGCATGGGCCACCGCATCCTCCCAGATGGTTGTGTAGGCCCGCCATGAATCACCCTGTTCATGTATGGTCAGGCCATAGCACTGGTCCATGCAGCAGCCGGAATCAGCTGCATTTTCTACATTCACCACAGCGCGGAATTCGCCCCCGCCGCTGCGTATAAAAATACTTCCCAGGAAAATCTCCTTTCCCGGAGCCAGCAGATAAACCCCCAGGTCGCTGCTTCCAACGTAAACCTTTTTTACATTTACGCTGAGCTTGCATTGTCCATTCCGGGATTCCAGCTTGGCAAACCCAATATTCTTTCCTTTTACCTCGCCTTCATAGGCGTAGATATAAGATATCAATCTCCGATAATTGGTCATACTTTCACTCCTCGCACCCATAATCTGCAGCTGCCCTGAACACGGCCTATCTGCTTTTATAAATATTTTATGCATTTACCCCTTGAAAGTATGTTAGGAAAATGTTATCCTATATTTAAAGATTAATAAAAATTTTTTCCAAAACAGTGGCCCACTGGAAATCCGGGGCAGCGCAACTACTAATAATGTATGGAAAGGTGGCAATTATTATGAAAATCTACAAAGCAAAAGATTACGATGAATTAAGCCGCAGGGCAGCCAGCATCATCGCTTCCCAGGTACTGATGAAGCCTGACTGTGTTCTTGGCCTGGCAACCGGTTCAACCCCTATCGGCACCTACAAGCAGCTGATTGAGTGGTACAACAAAGGCGATTTGGATTTCTCCAGTGTAAAGAGCGTGAACCTGGATGAATACAGAGGGCTTACCAGGGAGAATGACCAGAGCTACTACTACTTCATGTACAACAACCTGTTCAAACACATCAACATCAGCATGGACAAAACCAATGTTCCCGACGGCACCCAGCCTGACAGCGAAAAGGAATGCTCCCGCTATGAGGACGTGATTAAGAATTTAGGCGGCATTGACCTGCAGCTTCTGGGCCTGGGACACAACGGCCATATCGGATTCAACGAGCCGGACGAAGAGTTTGCCAAGACCACGCACTGCGTGGACCTGACCCAGAGCACCATCGAAGCCAATAAGCGTTTCTTTGCTTCCATTGATGATGTTCCGAAGCAGGCTTATACCATGGGTATCGGAACCATTATGAAGGCTAAGAAAATCCTGCTGGTTGTCAGCGGCGCTGATAAGGCTCAGATTCTCCACGATGTACTCCGCGGCCCTGTAACCCCTCATGTTCCTGCATCCGTACTGCAGCTTCACAACGATGTGATTGTGGTTGCAGACGAGGCTGCCATGGCTAAATTATAGCATCCGGTACGCTTACTGCCGGCATACTTAATGCCAGCATACTTACTGCCGGCATACCTAATAATCATATTTAACATCAAGCATATTAATTCCAAAAAACCATGCCTCTCTCCCCGACCGGAAAGAGGCATGGTTTTTTAACTTCACATTCTAGCTTCACATTCTGTATCAGCGCTATTTAAGCCGGCTGTTCCTTGCCCTGCTGTTCCTGCGCCAGTTTTTTCCGGGATAGCTTCATGCATCCCAGGGTGGCTACCAGGGTAAAGGCCATGGATATCACGCAGGCAGGCCAGATGATGCTGTAGTTTTTCGTAATATCATAGAGAAGGGATACCAGAAGCGTACCCACCACGCCGCCGAACCGGTTCACTGAAACTACCATTCCATAGATTGGACCGTAATCCCTGTTTCCGAATATCTTACTGGTAAGAAGGGTTGGCATTATGGAGGTGATGCCGGATGCAAGCCCGTAAGCCACAATCATCATATAAAATGCCACCTGGTTCTTTGCAAATATAAATCCCACAAATGCCAGGATTCCCCATATATTGGGCATCAGTGAACGGCCTATGGTACAGAGAGCCGTAACAGCCACACAGCCGGGAAGCAGTTTTCTGGCCCCGTGCTTCTTATACAATTTCCCCCAGTAAGGCGCTGTCAGCACAGCTCCCACCGTAATGCATACACTCTGCAGGGACAGCAGTGACCTTGGAACCTGCAGGTCATTGTACATCGGTACAATGTACAGGGAACTAATCTGCATAACCAGCGCCTGCACAATTACATTGATTAAAATACATACGCCCAGAATATACCACGCATAATGGACCTTTTTCTTCTCATTACCCATAATCTCTTCTCCTTTACCATGAAAACCTGACATATATTTCCCAATTGTTTACGCATGTTCGCGCAGCCACTGCTCTGCCACCTGGGCATATGCAGCTGCCCCCAGGGGCAGGCATGCCTCATTAAATCTTACCTTCGGATGATGCTGGCCATATTCCACATCCTTGCCAACTGCCGCTCCCAGGACAATGAAGGAGGACGGTACCTTATCTGCAATGAATGCAAAATCTTCAGAGCCGGGGAAGGATTTACGCAGCAGTTTCAGCTGCTTTTCCTGGAAAATGCCGCCCAGGGCATTGTATGCAGACAGTGCAACCTCCTGGTCCGCCACCAGAGGAATGGCGTAGTTCTCATCCAGAATCACTTCTGCCTGTGCCCTGAATGCCCTGGCCACTGACTCTGACATCTCTTTCATTCTCTCTATGACTGTTTCCCGTATTTCCTTGGAATAAGTACGGATGGTTCCCTTCATCTCCACCTCATTGGGAATCACATTGAAGGTAGAGCCTCCATGGATGGAGCCAATGGTCAGGACGCCTACCTCCCCTGCCTTGATTTCCCTGGCCTGCAGTTCCTGGAGCGCGATGTGGATATGGGCGGCTGCATTGATGGGGTCCACTCCCTTATTCGGGGTAGATCCATGGGTTCCGTGACCCTTTACCCGTATGGTAAACAAGTCAGAAGACGCACAGGCCGGTCCCTGGAATATCATAAATGCTCCTGCTGGTACCACGGAATTCACATGGATGCAGAGTGCCGCGTCCACCTTGGGATTCTCCAGGATACCTGCTTCCAGCATGTTCCGGGCTCCCTGCATATCTTCCTCCCCGGGCTGAAACAAAAGCTTTACGGTCCCCTCCAGGGCATCCTCGTTCTCCTTCAGCATCCTGGCTGCTCCCAGCAGCATGGAAGTATGCAGGTCGTGGCCGCAGCAATGGGCTATGCCGGGATTCCCGGATGCGAATTCCAGACCGCTTTCTTCCTGCATGCGAAGGGCATCCATGTCCGCCCGCAGCAGAAACACCTTGCCGCCGTCTTCTCCGGCTCCCTTTCCCACAGTTGCAGTGACCCCATTCTGACCAATGTTCCTGGGGGAGTATCCCATTTCCTCCAGTTTCATTTTAACATATGCCGCGGTCTTTTCCACGTCCATACCGGCCTCCGGATTATGATGGATATGCCTTCTGTTTTCCGTGATTTCAGGTATCAGTTCCTTTGCCCTCTCCAAATAATTCACTGTATCACCCTCCTGTACATTTTTTATACTATTTAATATTTATTATATATTTTATTTATTAAATGTCAATATTTTTATTTAATAAATAGTAAGAAATTTCTTGAATTATTTCCTCTTCATTGTTATAATTTGTTTAAAGGGGGATTTTATCTTATGAATTACAGACTTGCACTTATATCCACAGAAGAACATTGCAGTTATATCCGGGGAATCCTGGATGGAATGGCGTCTGACTGCGATGTTGAATATATATATTACCATTCATTCAGGGAACTTCCTGACCTGTACCGGCGGATTGAACCTGACTACGACGCTTTCTGCATAACAGGGGCCTTTGCCAGGGAAACCATTATTAAGTCCCGGACAGACCAGCAGAAGCCGGTATTTACCATTTCCGAGAAATCCACGGAAATCTACCGGGAACTGCTGACCCTGATTAATGAGAACCGGGATACGGACCTGAGCCGCGTCATGTTTGACTACTCCTTCTGCATTCCCAATATGTACTTTAAATCAGCCAACCGTTATCTGGAAAAGGAAATCCAGCATGAAAAGATGCATGTCTCCATATTAAAGAACATGACCCTGGACGAGCTGCTGGATACAGACAACAAAATCATCGCCAATGCAACAGCTGCCTGGAAGCAGGGACAGTTCGACCTGGTGCTGTGCCGTTTCAGCACCGCCTATCCCAGACTTAAGGAGGCGGGGATTCCCTGTAAGTTCATCTATCCTGCCGCTGATAATGTGACGGACACCATCCTGAGAATCGTGGACAGCCTGGATATGGAACAGCTTAATAACAACCTGCCCGGTATTATCTATCTTTCATCCCCTGACATTAACAGCAACTCCGCCGATGAAATCACGCCTGAAAGCGTGAACCTCCAAAAGTGTCTCCTGGATTTTAACCGGGAACATACCACCGGTTTTCTGTTAAAGAAAACACTGCAGGGATTTGAGATTTATACCACGCAGCAGGTGCTTGAACGGATTACCGAACATTTTACAGTCTGCCAGCTGCGCAGGTATATTGACAGCTGCCTTGGCATGAATGTCCATATCGGTTATGGAATCGGCGTCAATGTAATGCTGGCCCGTTCCCATGCCATTGATGCCTGCAGCATGTCGGCAAAAAGCGGTAAAAGCCATGTGGTCACAAAGGACGGCAGTTATATCGGCCCCCTGGGAGCACAGGAGACGCGGGAGGAAGGGGACCCTGTTTCCCAGAAAGTCCTGCAGATTGCCAAATCCACCGGCCTTTCCATATCCACGCTGCAAAGAATCAGCTCTGCCCTGGAGCTGATTGGCTCCAGGGAAATCACCACCCAGGAGCTGGCCAGCACCCTGCAGGTCACGGTGGCCAACACAAACCGCTTCCTCAACGCCCTGCAGCAGAACGGCTTTGCGCAGATTATAGGTGAAAAAAAGTCCCTGATGAAGGGACGTCCCAGCCGGATTTACCGCCTGGAGCTGTAGGAAAGTTAAAATCCGGCAATGCGCGCCGGACCGAAACAAACCGGAAAACAGACAAAGGCGGCTGCCCTGCAGTGGAATCTCCACTTACAGGGCAGCCGCCTTCCTGCTTATTTATTCAACAGACTCATAGTCTGCATTATAGGTGAGATAATCATCATCCCCCTGCTTAATGTCATCGCCTTCATAGTTAGCGCCGTTCACCTTAAGCTTAAGCTTGGACAGCTCAAAGTTTTCCGTGAAGGTATTGCCAATCTCAGTGAGGAACATCTTGTCGGAGCATCCTTCTGCGCTGTCGGCCTGATTTAAATCCAGGGTTCCGACTGCATTTTCCTCCTTGCCCTCAATGTCAAAGCTGAGAACGTTTGTGCCGTCAGTCAGCACACCGTATTCAATCAGCTTGTCTACCAGAAGCTGCGCATCCAAACCCTCTGTATCAAGGGAATCCATATCCTGCACCAGGCTTCCGCCGCCGCCGTGATATACGGAAATAACAGCTACCGGCATCACGTTGGGGTCCGGAACTTTATCGCTGGCCCCGCCTGTGCTTGGCGGCACCATATCCTCCTGGGATTTAGCTGCAGCTGCAGCAGTGGTTTCTTTTTTCTGTTTTTCAGTGGTAGGTGTACAGGCTGCCAGGGATACTGCCATCAGGACGGTCATAACACCAATCAACCATTTTTTCATAATTGTAAAGCCTCCTTAAATAATCCTCTTAAAAGCTTCTGAACCAGGTATTGAGCTTTGTCAGCGCCTTTACCAGGGCTTCCAGCTCCTCCTCGGTCAGTTCTTTTACCACGCTGTCTATCATCTGTTCATGGAACTTCTTATGATGATAATAAGCCTTAACTCCTTTTTCTGAAAGGGATATGAATACGACCCTGCGGTCCTCACTGCTGCGGTTGCGGACTACATAGCCCTTTTTCACCAGGCTGTTCACGGATATGGTTAATGTTCCCACCGTGACCGACAGTTCCCGGGCAATGGATGACATGTTCTTTGGCCTGTCTATGCCGATAGCGTCTATGACATGCATATCATTATTGGTAATATCACTAAATTCCGAGGTGATAATTGCCTTCTGCTCTATATCATTGACATCGCGGAACAGGCTAACCAAAACTTCATTCAGCGTCTCGTAAGCTCCCACGTTTCTCCCTTTCACTTTCTGCTTCAAAAGCTTCTTACTGATTGTACAGTATTTTAAGTGTTCGCACAACCCCCTAAATCCTTATAAAATTCTTAAAAGGTTGTGATTTTTTTGTTTCATTTACAGTTTTATCCAAATCTACTTCTTAAATACAAGACGCGAAAATGTCTCTCCCCGTTCCTCGAAATTCCGGAAGATACCATAGCTGGCTGCTGCCGGTGACAGCACGCAGCTTGTGCCCGGCCTTGTTATCTGACGGGCCCGCTTGACCCCGTCCTCCAGATGCTCTGCCAGTATGAGTCTGGCCCTGTTCCTGAATTCAGGATAATATTTATGTATCTCCTGGTATATCCTCTTGCCCGTGGCCTCCATCAGGATAATATGGGGCACACTGCATTCCGACAGATACTCAATCAGCTCCCTGTAGTCGATTCCCCTGTCCATGCCTCCTATGAGCACTGTGTCCGTATCCTTCAGGGTCCTCAGAGCCTGGATGGTGGTGTCGCAAATCGTGGAAATGGAGTCATCATAATATTTCACGCCCTCCCGCTCCCCGATATACTGGAGCCGGTGGGGAAGGGGCTCATATGTCCTGAGGCCCCGGGCAAATACCTGGTCGTCCATTCCCAGTATACTGCATACCCCGTAAGCCACGCCTATATCAAAATAATTGTGCTGTCCCAGCAGCCGGATTTCATCTGTGGGAATCTGGAACGCCCTTCCCTGATAATGGACCCAGGTACCGTCCTGCTTCTGAGTCACATCCAGCTCCCCGCCGCTGCCGTCCATGCCAGCCCTTACCAGCCTGGAGGGACAGGCCCCTTCCTCCGGCAGGCATTGTACGTTGCAGATTAAGATATCATCCGGGCGCTGGTTCTTAAAAATATGGCGCTTGGCCTCCACATACTTTTCCATGGTGCCGTAATGGTCCAGATGTTCCTCATGGATGTTCACCAGAATCCCTATATGGGGGGAAACAGTCATATACTCCAGCTGGTGGCAGGACAGTTCAAACACAATCCGTGTGTCCGGCTTCACTTCCTCCATATGGTCCAGGGCAGGTATGCCTATATTGCCCACCAGCAGGGCATCCATTCCCGCCTGTTTTAGCAGGTGATACAGAAGGGTTGTGACCGTACTCTTGCCCTTGGTTCCCGTGATACCAATAATTTGGTCCCGGAAGCACCGGAAAAACACTTCTGTCTGCGACAATATACTGCACCTGTATTCCTTTTCAGGCCGTTCCAGGACAATACCCGGACTTTTAAACACCACATCGTAATCATCCAGGCATTTCTGGTAATCCGGCCCGGTGTGCCACAGTGTACCATCCTCAGGCACGGAAGCAGGCGCCTTTACATCCGCAATATCCAGGGCTTTATAGGTTCCCAGCTGTCTGAGGACATTCCAGGTGGACTGTCCCTCCCTGCCATAGCCCAGAAGCAGGACACGCTTTCCCTTAATCCAGGGCTCTATTTTCTCAATCACGTTTGTTCTCCTTATAAGCCATCCACGCAGTATTTCCTCACCAGCAGCGCCAGGTCATCCGGAACCAGGTGATTGGCGTCATAGTAAGATGCGTACTGGTCCCCCCTGGCCCGGCAGGTCCGGTACTGGTCCGTTGTTTTATAATAGGAAAGAAGACGCGGCAGGGGTTCTCCGGCTTCCTCCAGCCTCCTGATTGTAAGTACGGCTGCTGTGTTTATCTCATCACGGCTGCCCACGCACTCAAAGGGCTTTTCTTCCTTTATGCCAACCAGCTGGTCCAGGGTATCTTTTAGGTCCCAATCCTCCAGCATATTCCGCCCAAAGATATCCATAACCTCCTGCGCCGGAAGAAAAGGCGACAGAATCAGGTACACAAACAGGCACTTGGGACAACGGCTGCACCAGGAATCTGTCTTGCTGCCAGCATTGCAGCTGCGGAAAATACCGTGGTACTGCTTCTGCCCGGCAAAATACCGGGCTATCTGGAATTCACTCAAAGGGCGCAGCATACTGAAGTAATATGCGCTCCCCTTCAGATATGTGGTCTGATAATAATGGAAATCCTCCTCAAACTTAAAGCTCTTGGAATACTGGTGGTTTACCGTGGTGCCCTGGACCGTGCTCTCATTGGCACTGGATTCATTGGACAGCGCCACCATGGAAAGACCGTGCATTCTGGCTGCTATGATGCTGGAGAATGCCACCAGCGCGGAAAACGGCGTATGGCCGTTCAGGTATCCCTGCCGGTTAAGCTCCAGCATGTTGGCATCCAGGGTCCTCCTTACGCTTATGACATGGTCCGCATCCAGTCCGGCCACCTCCGTGGTGTGGATGGTCGCTCCTCTGGGATTGATGATATAGGCGTACACGGTCTTTCCCGCCAGCCGCATAAGTTCCAGTGTCACCGCAGAATCCTTTCCCCCGCCAATGGGGACCAGGACGCCGCCTGATACCTGGGAAGCACTGTGTACGGCGCTGACGCCGGGCGCCTCCCCCTCTTTATCCGTTTCCGGGCCGCCCTCTGCGGACAGTCCTGTACGCCGGACGCCGCACCGGATATCCATAAAATGATTGGGGTCAGCTTCCTCTATGCCGTTCACATAGAAAAATTCACCCAATCCATTGAAATACAGGTCTTTCCACCAGTCTGTCTGGTCCTGGTTCAGGTATCCGGCCTCCACTATCACCTCGGGAGGGCAGGCGATTTTCCAGTAGCTCACCAGCTCCACCATTCCCAGGGAAAATATCATATCCTGCATGAGCCTGTCTTCCGACCATCTGCAGCTGTCCCCATCTGCCTTTGGGAACACCCACACCGGCGCAAATTCAGACAGCCCCATGGTTTCAAACCGGTATGTAATCCGCAGCTCACTGTCATTTTCCTCTGTTTCATATCCTCTGTAAGCAAATCGGGGATACTGCTCCCGCAGACTCAGATACTGTTTCATTCCTTATTCCTCTTCTCTTCACAGCATAAACCCGCTGTATGCCAGGGTATGTCCGGACCGTCCAGCGGGAGTGTCCACTCCCGCTGCCCGCAGGCATACCCAAAAACCCTGCTGTAAACATATACAGGGCGCACATACAACGGATTCCCTTTTTCTATGGCTATTATAGTCAATAACCCTTGATATTGCAATGTTTTTTTGCACTCCGGACTGTTTCATCTCACTGCCCCGGCCAGTACCACGCTGGCCGCCACTCCTGCCGCTGTGGCAATGAGTCCTCCGGCCAGTGTATATCTGGTCCTGGTTATGCCTACACTGCCAAAATACACGCTCAGACAATACAGAACTGTCTCGGTGCTGCTCATAAGTACAGATGCAATGAGTCCCAGTGAGGAGTCTGTGCCATACTCCTTAAATATATCCAGCACCAGACCGGTTGCCGCTGAGTTGGATACCAGGCGCACCAGGACCACTGGTACGATTTGAGGCGGTATGTGCAGCAGGGCCGCAGGCATTGTAAGCAGTTCTCCCAGAAAGTCCAGAAAACCGGAGGCCCGCAGTACACCCACTGACACCATAAGCCCCACCAGGGTGGGCAGGATACCGGCCACTGTCTTCATGCCGTCCTTGGCACCATCTATAAAATCATCCAGCACAGGACGGCCGCACAAAAGGCCGAATCCCACAATATAAAAAATCATCAGAGGGACCATTGCCTCTGACAGGAAAATCAGAAATTTCATGTGTCTGTTCCGAGTCTGTTTGTTTATTACATCTTATTCCATACAGGATTGTTTCATGACGGGAAAAGGATGGCTGCAGCTCCCCTCCCCCATTTGCAAAAACTGCCGTCCTAAAAGGAACGGCAGTTCTGCTGGTCTGTTTACGTGTGCACACCCTCACGTTCGTGCAGCCGCGGCATATCCATACCGCACTCCGCTATGATTCCCGCCTTCTCCCATGAAGGGCAATATATAATCCGGTCACCAGGGAGGAAAGTATTGCAATAAGGTAGTAACTGCGGGGGCCTTCTCCTGTCTTTGGCAGGGGCGCCAGAGGCACATCCTCATCCAGAATTGTTACTTTTTCCGGGTCATCCGGCCACTGTGCCATGGGTACCTGCTCCGGCTCAATATTGATAGTCTCTCCAGGGCCTCCGGAAGGATTATATCGGCTGGAGCCTCCGCCGGAACCGCCGGAGCCGCCGCCCGATGGCTCTGTCTCACCTCCGGAAGGTTCTGTTTCACCGCCGGAGGGTGTTTCATCCGGCACATGATTGTCGAACACCACCTCTGTCTGCTGCCCGGCTGCAATCATCACCACTTCCGTATTGCCGTCCCTGCCGTTGACACGGACCTGGTAGCTGAAATTCTCCCCATCAATAGGGGTGCCCTGTGCATCCGCCACTTCCGTCACCGTATATTCTCCTGTAGGAAGCAAAATCACCAGGCTGTTATCCCTGCTGTCCGGAACATAGTGAAGCAGGACTACCTGCCGGATTCCGTCCAAGGATTCGCCTTCTTTATTATAATAGCGGTTTCCGTCCCATATGGTAAAGTAAAATCCCTCCTCACCCTGCAGGGCCACTTCCTCTCCTGTCACCTGTTTTGTTATCTTCAGGGCTCCCTGACTTCTGACATTTTCAAATATAAAGGGAATTCCTGTATTTTCTACAACCAGTATCTCATCCGGATATTCCCTGGCATCCTCTTCATCCGGTATAATGAAATACCTTCCTTCCGCCTTTTCATAGCCCTGAGGTACCACGGTTTCTTCCAAATAGTAAAGCTGACCCTTTTCAAGCCTTTCTATCAGGGCGCTGCAGGACCTGCCCTGCTCATCTTTTACCGGTTTATAGGTACCAGCCGGTTCCATATTACTATCGCCCACTTCACCGGCCTTATACAGCGTAAATTCAGCGCCGTCCAGAGGGCGTCCTGACTGGTCCACCTTATAAATCCTGACCGAAAAATCCCCTCCTCCGGTTGCCCATGGCTTTACGATTTTTACTGCTTCCTCCACTGTATCCTCAACAGATTCCTGGCTGCTGTAGTAGAGCTTTGCTGTGTTTTTGGTGCTGATGGTTGAACCCACAGCCCCATTGAGCATGACCTTGTAGACAATTCTGATTGGCGTCTCGTCCGGCAGGTTGGATATCTCAAAACTCCTGTCCCCCACACTGATAACCGCTTCCCGGATTGCCTCCGACGTATTGGCATTGCTCACCTGGAAGCTGTCCGGAAGATAAATCATCTTGTCATTTCCCAGGGTATCCTTCACCGCCAGGGTGCCGGCGCTTATATCTGCCCCCGGCTTATTCACCAGGATGGTATATACGGCAGAAGGAGCAGTGGAACCGCTGTATTCCATTCCCTTTTCCAAAAAACCCTTGTCAATGCCAGTGCTGGCCGAAACCTGATAAAGAGGCGTTCCGTCAATGAACATCTGGGCTTTATTTACAAACTCCTTTACGGACGGGTCGGTTATTTTGGTGGTGACATCCAGATTGACATGGTTTCCCAATTTATAACCGCTAAAGTTTTTTTCAACCTGGTTGAGATGAATGGTCACTATCTGGCTGCCGTCAGACATTCTGACTGTATAATCTCCTGCCTCCTGGCTGAGTATATATTTCATATTTTTAAACTTAATGCTTTCCAGGACCATTCCCTTTGGAATTGTCTCCTCAATGTTTACTTCTTCGAATTTACCCAAATCATGGGGGGCGTTTCCTGAGCCGTAGCCTTTATTAATATTCAGGGTCCATACAACCTCACCCTTATTGGCATCTGTCTTGGACACGCTTTTTGACAGATAGTCGTCAACATAGTATGGCTGTGAGGCCCATCTGGTCCAGGTGGAATCTTGAATTGTCAGCTCTGCCGTATTCTTAAAACGAAGATTGTCTGCCCCATTCCTGCTGAAGCCGGCAAATGCCTCCTTTGCCACATAGCTGTTATATGCAATGGTGACAGGTCCCTTTACCGCTTCATTAAATTTCACGGTAAATCCGCGGTTTCCTAAATTCCTGTCAAAGGCCAGGTCATAAATTCCCTGGTCCGGTCCTATGGCATTTCCATTTCCATCTGTCAGTGCAAAGCCGTCCTTAAACTGTTTCAAACTGCCGAATGTGTGCTTATCCAGATACGTTCCCATCTCCCCGGCATTCCATCTGATGACTGTCAGCACATCCCTGTATACGGCATCCCCGGGTATTACTGCTGTGTCTGAATCTGTCACGCCGTTTGAATACGGCGTAAGGATTGATTCCCAGCGGATGGTGCCAAACTCATCGCCCCATCCAATGACACCCGCCCTGTTCTGGGTTACCGGTTCCTGGCTGTTTTCCTTCATGTCACTGCTTAAGTTCTTCTTTGAAAGAGTATAGGTATTATAGAGAAAACCTACCTGGGTACCTCCTCCCACACCCGGGAAACCGCTTCCCTCAGGGGCAATCATCTGAATTTCATTGTTCAGATTGCTGCCCTTGGGCTCATTGACCGTTGTATAATACTTGAAGTCATAGAAGTAATTACCTGGAGCCGGTATCTTCCACTCCCATGTTTTAGCCTTTTGGGATTCCTCCTCCTTATCCGTATCAATGGTCCAGGTATCCATTACCTGACCGCCATCACCCCTTTTATCATATGCAGTTATTGTTACCTGGCCTAAATACTCCTGACCTTCCTGGTCCTTGTGGTTGAGGTCCAGCGTGTCTTTCACCGTCCAACCGGTAAGATTGATTAAATCAGGGTTCACATAAACGTGGTATTCGATGAAAACCGGTATTACTTCCCCTTCTCCGTCTATCTTCTCGTTATAATGTGTTATGCCGCTTTTTGTGACAATGGATGCAGAGTGGCTGAAGGATGAGTCCGCGCTTGCGGAGGCGCCTTGGCTGCTTGTGACAGTCACCTTGTTATTGAAACTGAGATTCAGGGATGCGCTTACCTTTTTGCCTTCATCCTCGGTCTTGCCGGATTTCCCCCATGCCCCGGGTTCAATGTTCATCCAGTAGCTGAGCAGTGCCTTTTCACCGGGTTTCATACTGGCGGGAGCGCCGCTGCGGTCCAGCAGCTTAATAAGCTTCGATGTTCCGTTTCCTCCATCCGGCTCTGCGAACTCAGCCCCGGCTATGCTGCTGCCTTCGGATACAGAATCCACCGCAATACCGGCCTCAGAATCAAATGATATTACATCCTTTTTATTGTCATTGAATTTATCCAAAATCCGGATATCTGTCAAATCCCCAGTGTTATCCTTTCCTGCCTCAATTGCCACATGGAAGCGCACTGCTTCGGGAATCCCCATTTCAGAGTAACGTACATCCCCGTCTTTTTCTGTATCGGTATCAGCCCATTTGTCATTGTTATGTGTCTTCTTCACATTTACAGAATGCTTTTCCACAACAGGCACCGTTTCAAATACCAGCGTCTTATCGATGTCCCCGCAATGAATGACTATCTCCGTTTTATCTTTGTTCTCACCGCTAAAATCTATGCTTCCGCTTACTCCGGCGGTTCCTTTAAATCTCTGCCCTACCTGCGATTTGGTAATGCTTATATTGATTGCGCCGTCTTTCTTTATACCGGCCCTTCCGATTGCACTGCCCGATGTGTCCAGCACATCAAAACTTACCGCATCATACAGTATATTGGCAGGAAACCGGTAGGTAAAGCTGTCCCCGGCCTTTACCAGATAATCCGCAAGACTGGTATCCCCGCTGTTTTCCATGGCATAGGAAATTTCAAACCATGTTTTGATATCCCTGGGAAGGGGTTTCCCATCCTTAAGAGTAATCCGTGTGATTCCATCGTCCCCGGTTGTTTCTGTTACTTCCAGTTCCTGATTGTTCTTGTCACACACAGTAAGCTTCGGATATCCGGCGTCCATCAGTCCCTGGTCCTGAATATCGAACACCCGGCCGGCAGCCTCATCCCCGCTCAGAAATGCCGGAGAAAAGGTTGTGAAGTGGCTGGTGGCACAGCTTAATGTATTAATCACCTGTCCATCCGGAATCTCCTGATGGCTGTCTTCCATGACCTCCACCGTGTCATCCTGTTCCTTAACCCATAAGACCTGGGCCGCCTCTGCTTCCCGGCTCAGTGTTTCCATAAGGCTGCCCGAGAAACTTACCTCCACCTGACCGTTCCGGTTCCATTCCCCGCTGTCAAGCTTTTCATTGCCAAGCCAAAGGTTGATATCGTATGCAGGCGCTGCAATGACTACCTGTCCCTGCTCCGCGCCCTTCTCTTTAATGACATCCTCCACCTGGTCCGTTACTATTTCAGCCGTGGCCGATGTTCCCCAGGGAAGTACCCCCTGTTCAGCGGATATGGTGATGTCCATTCCGTCGCTCATGTGGAATGTCCTTGAAAATTCAGGGGATATTCCCTGCTCATTCAGGGTGATTTCTATTTTCTGGTCCTCTTCAATGTCCTCCAGGACATACCACGCAATGCCACCTTCTATCTGTTCAGCTTCTAAAGCATTACCATTGGCAAATGCCGATTCCACCATGTATCCGTCTTCTGTTTTCACACCAAAGGTTATGCTCTCACCCTCTGCTGCGCTGCGGGGTCCTTTTTGGATATATCCTTCAGATTCAGGTGTAATCTCATATGTTATCTGATAACCTTCCACATCCTCCAGCACCTTTAGTTTACCCAAAGTGGTGATATATGCCTTAGCCGTGCTGCATCCGCCCATTCCCACCAAATCGCCATACCCGATAGAAGGAGTTGTGTGCTCCTGGTTTTCCGGCTCAGAGGGAGTTGCTTTTGATTCCTCCGGCTCGGAAGGGGTTGCCGGCAGTGCGTCCGGGACGGTTGTATTGGGCGTGGTTGTCTCCGGCGCGGTTGTGTCTGATGCGGTTGTGTCCGGCGCGGTCGTGTCCGATGCGGTTGTCTCCGGCGCGGTCGTGTCCGATGCGGTTGTCTCCGGCGTGGTCGTGTCCGATGCGGTTGTCTCCGGTGTGGCTGTATCCGATACCGTTGTCTCCGGTGTGGTTGTGTCCGGTGTGGTTGTTCCCGATGCCGCTGCCTCCGGCGCGGTTGTTCCCGATGCCGTTGCCCCCGGCGCGGTTGTCTCCGATGCGGTTGTGTCCGGCACAGTTGCCTCCGGCACGTTTGTTTCCGGCCCAGATGTTTTCGACTCAGATATATCTGTTCCATCCGCCTCTGGCTTAGATGATTCTGTTTTATCCGCTGTTGTCCGTTTATCTTCGAACATTCTCTCCTGAACAGTGCTGTTCAGGGTTGCGGTATTCTGAACCCCGTCATCCTGTTTCACAGCTACCCTTGGTACTTCATGGGAGGAACGTCCGGCCACAGGCTCTGCAGTCTCTGTATCTGCGTCCTGGGCGTCCTGGGCTTCCTCTGCGGTATCCCCGTCATCCTTTTTTCCTGCCCCGGCAGCATCATCCGCTTCGGTTACCCTGCCCGATTCTTCGCTATCTGCGGATTCCTCTACCCTGTCCGATTCTGCGCTATCTTCAGTTTCCTCTGCCCTGCCTGCTTCTGCGGCACCTGCAGTTTCCTCTGCCCTGCCTGCTTCCGCAGCATCTCCTGTCTTCCCTTCCCCGTCTTCTGAGGCATCTGTTTCTTCTATCCAGCCTCCATCCGCTGCATCTGTTTCTGCCATCCCGCCTGCTGCGGTATCTTCTGCTTCCTCTGCCTTCCCTGCCTGTTCCGTCTTCCGTCCGCTGTCAGATGGATTTGCAGGTGCGCCAAAATCAATCCGGTTATCCCCAAATGCATCCTCGTAGCCCTTAACATTCACACGCCTGGTTCTCTTTTCACCGCCCTCTGACAAATCAATGACCGTTGAAAATCCCATTGTGCTATCCCCGTTATTGACATAGAGAAATACAATCTCCTCCTGACCGGTAAGCGTATATGCATCATCCACATCCTCCGGCAGACGGATGAACGTGCGGATTTCCGCTTCCATACCCGGACCGTCAAACTCCGGATAAAATTCATACAAGGGCTCCTGGTTCTCAAAAAATATCTGATAATATTTTTCCAGCTTGCCATCCGTAAAATTTAAATCAGCTTCCGTTACCGGCGATGCCCCATTTCCTATCATCTCTTCTATGGCATCCACAAAGTCTGACCCCTTAATGATAAAGTCCACACGTTCACCGGCGGCAGCATAAGCAATATTTGAACTGTTTCCCACATTCGCAAAAGCCAGTGCTGCTGACAGGCAAAATGCAGTCAATCTCTTCCCAATATTTTTCATATTGACCTCCCTTATAATTTACACATGAGAATATACACCTTTTGGGTTACATTTGAGTTACATTTGTTATTTTTTCGTAAATTCCCATTTTTTCTTGCCGAAGGCCCTATATCTGTATCATTCTCACCATGCGCATCAGCTCCAGCGCACTCCTGAAGCTGACCACCTCCCCCTTTGTAACTCTCCCCCGCACACTTCCCTGCATGCTGGAATTCTGTCTGTATTTTATATAAACCACCAGCACTTCCCTGGCCTTCAGCGCATGCTGAAACGGAATATGGTCTATGCTGTAAACCAGGTTATCTTTGCTGGCCTGGGGATGATGGGCACTGGCTTCCCTGTACTGTTTTTCCATCTCCCTGTTTAAAAACCTGTAATCCGTGGTGGGATGAGGGGCTCCCACCCAGTTGCACATCTCATCCAGCTTCAATATCATGTCTCCGGCCCCGTTGTACGGCACCGGTTCCCTGAGATAACAATTGCAGATTTCTCCATATGGTTCCCCTTCTTTTGTGCCCTGGATACATACCATCATCGTGCTTGCCCTGTCTGATACAATTAATTCCTCAATACGCCTTATGGCCTCTTCATCCTGTACCAATCTGCCGTTCATTTTTATCTCCTCTTTCATTCATGGTTTTTGATTTCCTGCTTACAACAGAATCCCTCTTTTGTTGTAAAACATTATTTTTACTGTCCCCCCTCACCTATCAGAAAAAACCTTTACGTTAAATCAGTACAAATTAAAATACACAAAAACCAGGCCGGTTAGACAGGATTTTAACCAGCCTGGTTTTTGTGCAGCAGAGCCCAAATAAACCAACAGCTTTTTACATTCATATGGCATACACGGAAAATATGTAGTATAATACTTTCAAACAGATGCCTGCTGTTTACAACAAAAGAGGGATTCTGTTGTATCTGTCTATCAGCAGATTCATTTTCTCCAGCTGTCTGAGGTGTTTCTCCCCGCTTTCCATTGTATAGATTCTTGTAGTATTGACACTGCTGTGCCCCAGTATATCTGCCAGCCTTACCAAATCCTTTTCCTGACTGTAATATACCCTTGCAAACAGATGCCTGAGATTATGGGGAAATACCTTGTCCGGGTTAACTCCTGCCTTTTGGCTGATTTGTTTCATTTCCCGCCATATATTGCTCCGGTCCATGGGCTTTCCGCTCCGCGTGACAAATATCATTCCGGATACAATATTCATTTTTCTTGCATATGCCTTAAGAAGCCTGCACAACCCATCGGTCAGGAATACGGTCCGTACCTTTCCCTTGCAGTCCACCTCTGCAATCTGCCTGTCCACTGCATTTACCGTAATGTAATTCAGCTCCGATATACGTATTCCGGTGGAACACACGGTCTGGAGCAGCAGGCACAGCCTCTCGTTTCCTTCGCTGCCGGCAACCTTCACCAGACGTATATACTCCTCCCTGGAAAGCTCCCTCTGCCCGGAACAGAATACCCTCTGTTTTACCTTTATGAACCGTACCGCACAGTCCTCCCAGCCAAGCCATCTCAGGAATCCATTGAGGGCAGCAAGGGCGCTGTTTGCAGTAACGGGAGAAAACCGTTCCCTCAGTCCTTCCTTCCACAAGATTACCATATCCTTGCTAACCGGTCTTCCATTCATATATGACCTGAACAGATTCAGATAATAATAATATTTTTTTATGGTGCCGCTGCTCATCTCGTTCTGATGCATCTGGCGGCAATAATCCTTCATCATACTGTCTGAAATTACTCTCTTAGCCATGTCCGTTCCTCCTTGAGCTGTCTTTGGTCTGTCCCTCATCGGGTAGGTTTCCCATTCCATTGCGGTTTATTCTGCCTTAATGATTAGGTTTTACAGGTAAAATAAACAGGCACCCGAAACCCAAACAGTTCCGGATGCCCATTCATAAGCTTACCATTTCATAATTACACCCTGTAAAGCTGCGCCTAACAGCGTCCTCCAGCTTCTACAGGCCAAGACCTTTGCTCACATTCACCACAAAATCCTGCACATTGGTCACAATGCTCTTGGCAGACAGGCTTCCCCTGTCCCCCAACTTGTTCACAGCAAATTCAGACACATCCACACTGTAAAAATACACCTGGCGGATGGTGCCGTCCGGCATAACGCGGAAAGACGGCGTCATGTTGCCTGTTGCAATGGAGTGAAGCGTGGTGGCCATGCAGATAACTGTGGTAGCCTTTTTCACACAGTCCCTCATGGCATCCTGCCCTTCATATACATTGGCATATACCTCAGGCAGCGGACCGTCATCACGAATGGAGCCCACCAGCACAAACGGCACATTTTTCTTCACACAGCTGTATATAATGCCGTTATCAATTCCCTCTTTTTCAACAAAGTCCGGAATAGAGCCGTGGTATTTTACCCGGTTGATGGTATCGATGTGGTTGTAATGACCGTTTGGCTGACTGTACTGGGTATAGATATTCTGCCCCAATGCAGTGTTTAAGTAAGCGCCCTCCAGGTCATGGGTGGCCAGTGCATTTCCCGCTAATAGAGCATCCACATATCCGTTCATCACCAGTTTTGAAAAGGCTTCCCTGGAATCGGAGTCAAAGGCGCAGGCAGGCCCCATAACCCACACCACATATCCGTGCTCCTTCTCATGGCGAAGCAGTTCATAGATGTTGTCGTAATCCTTGGAAAATGCAGTTTCCCTGGAACGTCTCTGGCGGAAGGCAAATGCCTCGTCATGGCCTCCCTCTCCCTCGTCAAAGCCATTGGGATATACGAAGATTCCGTCCTCACAGTTCTCAGTCCGCCCTGTAAAGACCAGGTCCCCCTGTTTTAAGTTCCTGAACTCCCTGACATAAACCGCTCCATTCTCATACACTGCCACGCAGTCCATACGGCTCTCTTCTGCCAGCAGCCACTGTCCCTTAACCTTAAAATACTCCGGAAAAATAGTGGTGGCATGGTAATTCTCCGGTGCAACCTTATCCTTTGGCGCCGGAGCCAGCACAGCGTCCGGCGCATCCGTAAATTGGCTCTGGCTGAAATCAGGCGCCTTATATTTTACCAGTTCAAATGACATTGAGTTATCCCCCTATACAATTATAATACTATATGATTTCATTCTTAAGTTTAAGCATATCACGATTCGCGGCGCCACGCAATGACGCCAGGCCATGTTTTCAACGGCCTGGCGTTATAATGTTGTATATCGAGTATTACTGCCTAAGGATTCACCACATTCTGCGGTGCTCCGCTGAGAAATGCATGGAGATTTTCCACCGCCAAATCCATCAGTCTCTGCCTGGATTCCTTGGGAGCCCATGCTATATGCGGGGTTATAATGCAGTTGACCGCATCCAAAAGAGGATTATCCATAGAAATAGGCTCCGCAGACACCACATCCACTGCTGCTCCAGCTACCTTTCCACTGTTCAGCGCATCCCTCAAATCCGACTCCACTATGAGCGGCCCTCTGGAATTATTAATAATCATTACTCCATCCTTCATTTTACCAATGGTATCCTTATTGATAATACCCTCTGTTTCCGGAAACAGAGGACAATGAAGGGCTATCACATCAGATGAGGCAAACACCTGATCCAAGGAGACATATGTACACGTTTCGCTTACCAGCTGCGGATTCTGATATGTATCATATACCAGTACCTTCATTCCCAAAGCCTGGGCTATGCGGGCCGTTCCCTGGCCGATGCGTCCAAATCCGATGATACCCATGGTCTTGCCGGCCAGTTCAATTAAAGGATGGTTCCAAAAACACCAGTCCTGATTCTTTGTCCAATCACCCCTTTTTACACAGTCCGAATGCTCGCCTATGTGATGGCACAGTTCAAGAAGCAGGGCTATGGCATATTGGGAAACAGCGTCCGTTCCGTAGGTGGGAATATTGGTCACAATGATTCCGGCTTCCTTTGCAGCCTTTACATCTACCACATTGTATCCTGTGGCCAAAAGACCAATGTACTTAAGCCTTGGGCAGGCATCAATGACCTCTCTGGAAACAGGCGTTTTATTGGTCAGTATAATCTCAGCATCTCCAATGCGGGCAGTAATCTGACTGTGGTCCGTGGTACGGTCATACACAGTTAAGTCCCCCATAGCCTCAAACCCCTCCCAGCTTAAATCCCCGGGATTCTCTGTATATCCATCTAATATTACAATCTTCATATATTTTTTCATCCTTTCCTTTTACCCAGCGTGCAATACAGCGTTAATCCTCCACCAATGCCCATGCCCGGTTAATCACACGCTTGGTGTTCGCCAGAATGATATCCCCGTCTTCATTACCCCATGGTTTTACTTCCAGAGACAGAACATAGGGCATCAAAGACTGGAAGAAACCTTCCTCCTTTAAGACAGTAAAGAAATCTCTCAACTGTTCCACATCATTCGCACTGTTGGGAAATCCAAACCTGGGGTGCTGGTCGCCGTAGGCCTCACAGCCTTTTCTGACCACCGCATTCCCAATATGGAAATGAGTAATATAGGGACGCAGGGTCTGCACCACAAATCTGGACGTTTCATAAGTGGTTGGAAAATGTGATAAATCCACCATGAGTCCAAAGTTATTATGGGACATCCTCATATCTGCTGCAAACCTGGCCGCATAGGGTGCCGGTCCCATAAGGGCTGATTTATCCATGTCAAAATCAAATACCTCCAGTTCCACCATCATTCCCTTCTTTGCTGCATGGCTGCAGACAGACCTGGTGGTTTTTAAGAGCTGTTCATAGGCAAGATTCCGGGTTGCCTCCTCCCATCTGCCTGCCAGGAACGCAATTCCGCCAGCCCCCAGATATTCGGCCTCATCCACGGCCTTTATAAGTACCTGCTCCGCCTGTTTTCTTCCATCTTCATCTATATTATTGGGGTTAAGTCCGGGCCCCAGCAGGCATGGCTGTGCGCCAAAACATACCTTAAGATGGGATTGTTCCAGAAGATGCTTTACCTTTTTCCTGGTCTCTTCATCTGGAATGCTGGTTATCTCAACTGCCGAGAAATATTCATCTGCTGCAATTGTCTTTATGGAATCCAACAGATTATAGGATACCGGCGGATGGCTCATCCACTGGATGGTTCCCACCTGAAAATATTTCTGAATTGAATCTTTCATGAGCTTCTCCTTCAACTTATCTATTAAAATACCCGTTCTGTTTTATCACATGCTTCTGCCGGATTACCTCCCTGGCTCTTGCAGCTATATTCCGGGCTCCATACCCATATTTTTCCATTAGCTGGTCAAGGTCACCGGACTCTGCAAATGTCTCGGCTCCCAGGATTGACACGGGTACAGGGCAGGACGCAGATACCGCCTCTGCTACCGCACTTCCCAAACCTCCCCGGATTGAATGTTCTTCCACGGTTAGTATGGCCCCTGTCTTTCCGGCACATTCTTCTATAAGCTCAGCATCAATGGGCTCAACCGTATGCATGTCAACAACTGTGGCGCAGATTCCCTGCTGTTCCAAAAGGTCCGCGGCCTCCAGTACACGGTGAAGCACGGTTCCGGTAGAGATAATAGTAACGTCGCTCCCTTTCCTGTGAACGATTCCCTTTCCAATCTCAAATTCCATATTATCCTCATATACCACCGGGTGAGGAGCCCTGGACAGACGAAGATATGCCGGCCCCTTGTAGTCTGCCAGTGCCATGACTGCCTTTTTTGTCTCCACTGCATCTGATACGGATATGACTGTCATACCTGGAATGGACCTCATGGCTGCTAAATCCGTAATGGCCTGATGGCTTGCCCCGTCATAGGAATCCGACAGTCCGCAGTATGTTCCGCACAGACGCACATTCAGGCCGTCATAGGCAATCAGGGACTGGATAGGGTCTAATGCCCTGGATGTCATAAAAACAGCAAATGTATTAACATAGGGAATGAATCCCTCCAGCGACAGCCCTGCCGCCATATTAACCATGTTGAGCTCGCTGATACCCACATTGAAATAACGGTCCGGATACTCTTTTCCAAAGAGGACGGACTTTGTGGACCCCCCCACATCTGCTTCCAGCGCAACCACCTTCCGGTTTAGCCCGCCCAGTGCTTTTAATGCCTGTCCATAGGCATCCCGGATAGCTATCTTATCACTCATGTGCCCTGCCTCCTAACTCCAGTTTTGCCTGCCTGTATTCCTCATCATTGATGGGCTTTCCATGCCAGATATTCTTTCCTTCCATGAAGGAGACTGCCTTTCCTTTTACAGTACGGCAGATAATGATTGAAGGCCTGTCCTTTACTGACTTTGCCTCTGATACCGCATCTGTAATGGCCGCCACATCGTGGCCGCTGCAGCTGATTACATTCCATCCAAATGCATTCCATTTGGCGGCTATGTCTCCCATGGGCATGATTTCTTCCAGTGTACCGTCCAGCTGCACACCATTATAATCCAAAATAGCTATGCAGTTGGCAGTCTTAAATTTCGAGCCAGCCATGGCCGCCTCCCACACAGCTCCCTCCTGTGTCTCACCATCACCCATAACCACATATATATATGCGCTGCTTCCTTTCAGCCGTTCCCCCAGCGCCATGCCGATACCGGCACCCAGGCCCAGGCCCAACGGGCCTGTGGATAATTCAATCCCCGGTGTCTTATGTACGCAGGGGTGGCCCTGGAGATGGGAACCCAGCTGACGCAGGGTCCTCAGGTCCTCTCTCGGAAAATACCCCATTTCTGCCAGAATCAGATATAGCATAGGTGCCGCATGCCCTTTACTTAGTATGAGCCGGTCCCTGCCCTCCATATTTGGATTCCCGGAATCCGTGTTCATGATTTCATAGTACAGAGCGGCCAGAATCTCCGTGCAGGACAGAGAACCACCGGGATGGCCTGTCTGAATGCTGTGCAGCAGGTCAATGAGGCCGCCGCGCAGTTGAAGACATTTATTATCTAATTCCAACTTTCTTTCTTCCGTCATATGCTATCTCCTCTATCAATAATCCTCACCAATGGATTTAATCCGTAAAAGCAGCTGTCATATCTTTAACCCATTGCGCTACAAGAGCCTCCCCATCTACATCATATGCAAAGAAATTGTTGGGCTCACGTCCCCATAATCCCATATAATCAATAATGGTCTCTCCATCGCAAAGTCCCTGGGTTTCAATGTCAATTGTAGTGTGCATGGTACGGAACCACTGCGGATTAATTAAATAACCTGTTGTGGTTAAATCATTAAGGCCAATCTCTCCCTTTTTTCTATTGGCCTGATTTTCTGCCTTTATTTCTCCCACTTTATTTCCATTTTTATCATAAATAGGTTTTGCCGCCTTATTGATACGGAAACTCAGCAGCCTGGTAAGAAAATCCGTTACTCCGGTTCCGGCTTTGGAAATAGTCTCCAAATCCTCCACCCTCTGGGTGACCATATCACATACATCCAGGCCCAACTGCACCACGGGTATTTTAGAGTTGTACACCACCTTAGCCGCCTCCGGGTCCACCATAACATTATAGCTGGCCCTAGGAGCCTGATTGCCGGATACCTTAAAGGTTCCCCCCATAAAAATCACTTCTTTCACATGATTTTCAAAGTCAGGGTCCAGTAAAACAGCTAACGCGATATTGGTCATGGGGCCTAAAACAAGAATTGTAATTGGCTCAACTGCTTCCTTTGCAATGCGTACTAATTCAACCGGAGCATATCCCTTTCCCACCTTTGTACAGGGCATGGGGAACCCCAAATCTCCAAACCCATCTTTACCATGCATCCAGGATGCTTCAATGGAAGGGCGCACCAAGGGGCGGTATGCTCCTTTATACACAGGAATATCCTGCCGTCCGCATACTTCAAGTGTGCGCAGTGCATTGATTGCGCACCAGTCTACTCCCACATTGCCGTTGGTAACAGTAATCGCCTTAACATCAAACTTTCCGCTTGCAAGGACCCATAAAATGGAGGCCGCATCATCATCTCCCGGGTCCGTATCAATAATAACCGGTATTTTATCTGTATTTTCCATACATCTCTCCTTAGTTTTAATAATCCGGTAAATCAATGGCAGTTAACTCCCCAACATTAATTCCGGTAAAAATGTTACGATTGCAGGACAATATGTTATAAGGAACAGCGTTAGCACCAACAGTGCAAACATCGGCATGGCTTTCCTGGCAATCCGCATAACAGGAATCTTCGTCACTGTATTTGCCATGAACAATGATAAGCCTAAAGGCGGGGTCAGAAGTCCCAGTGTCGTGTTAAGCGCCATAATGACACCCAGATGGACCGGGTCCACTCCTACCGCCGTAAGTGTTGGAAGTATCATGGGGGCAGTAATTAAAATTGATGAAATACCTTCCATAAAACAACCGATTATCAACAGCGCAATATTAACCAGCAACAGAAGCAGATATTTGTTGTCCGTAAGGCCAATTAATATCTCGGAAATCATTTTGGGTACATTTTCAAACGTAATCATATATGAAAAGCAGGATGCCATTGCAAAAATTGCAGAACAACTTCCCAATGTTTTTCCGGTATTTACAAGAATAGCCGGCATATCCTTCCACTTCAGTTCCTTATAGACAAACATTCCTAACAAAAATGAGACGACACAGGCCACGCCTGCTGCTTCTGTGGGAGTGAAATATCCGGTATAAATCCCGCCTAATACTACAATGGGAATCGACAGGGCTCCGAACCCTTCCGGGAGGGCTTTTATAATTTCCTTGATGGAATAGGCCTCGCTGGTGGGGAAATTATATTTTTTAGCATACCAGCATACCTGTAGCATAAGTACAATTCCCATAAGTATACCCGGAACCAGTCCTGCCATAAGCAGCGCTCCCACACTTGTGCCAGATACCACCCCGTACATAATCAGAGGCAGGCTCGGAGGAATAATGGGACCTATGGAAGCAGATGCACAGGTCAGGGCAGTGGCATACTCCTTGTCATATCCCTGTTCCGTCATCATCTCTATTTCCATTGGCCCTAATGCAGCCACATCTGCAACAGCAGAGCCTGTTACCCCGGCAAACATCATGGAGGCTACAATATTTATATGTGCCATACCTCCTTTGAATCTTCCCACACACACCTTTGCAAAGTGGATAATTCTACCCAGGCTTCCCCCCTTATCCATAATATTTCCTGCAAGTATGAACAGAGGGATTGCCACCTGTACAAATGTATTCATTCCTGAAAATTGGCGCTGCAGAATGGTCCAGGCAGGAAGGTCATGAGTAGCAAAATAAAACAGACAGGTTCCTCCTAAAACATAGTAAATAGGAATTCCCACTATCATTAAAACTGCAAATATTATAAATACGATTCCCATAAGCTATTTCCTTTCTGCCGCCTTTAATTCGCTAATCTTATTGACTATATTGACAATACCAAAATAAATTGCGAATGCATATCCTATCATAGGTCCTAAGTAAACATAAAACAGCGGAATCCGCAGTTGGGCTGATAAAGTACCCGCATTATACGCATAGGCAATATAGTCTTTTCCTGACCACAATACAACTCCCATAAAAAGACAGCCGAAAATAATCCAGAAAATACTCATACAGCCTTTAACCTTTTCAGAAAAACCGTGGATAAACGCATCTACGTTGGACAGCATTCCATGTCTGCTGGCCACAGCAAACCCAAAAAATGTAGCCCATATACAGCAATACGTACTGACCTCGTCCAGCCATACCACCGGTATATTAATATTACGTCCCAGTACACCTATAAAAACGGACAGTCCCAATATTCCCACAAATATTCCTATAAATATATTCAGGATATTTTCAAATACCGCTGCTATCTGGTTTAAGCTTTTTATAATGCCCTTCTGTTCCTTCATTTGTTCCTCCTATCCGCCAGCCGGATGCAGCGCATCCGGCTCTTGCCCAGGTGCTACTTTAATTCCATTATCTTTTTTGCAATATCCTGTACCCATGGCTCCATCTGACTTAAATACTTTTCCCGCACAGGGGCAATGATTTGATGAATGGCATCTACATCAATATCAATCATTTCCACGCCCTGTGTCTTTAAATATTCAATATCATCTTTATTAATCTGATTTGCCACTGTATTTAACTCTGTCAGACAATCTGCCATGCATTCATCCAAAACAGCCTTATACTCATCCGGTAATTTCTCATACAAAGGCTTTGAAATCACTAAATACATAGGAGAGGCGAAAATCTTGGGTTCGGCCATATATTTTACGTGGTCATAAAAATTCATGGTACGCACACTTGTGGGAACATGGTCCAACCCGTCCACTACTCCCAGCTGCAGACCGCTGTACAGCTCAGACCAGGCGGTTGTGGTGGAGTTACATCCCAATGCCTGGAAGGTATCAACCAGAACCGGAGAACCCATGACGCGGATTTTCTGACCCTGAAAATCTGCTACGGTCCTGATTGGTTCCTTGGTGAACAGCATGCGGAAATAATCCTGGTAATAGCCAACTGCTATAATATTGTTATCTAATGCCTGCTTCTTAAGCGGCTCCATGATTTCATCATCGTTCATAGCCTCTTTCAGAGCTTCGTCACTGGCAAATATCCCCGGCAGGTTAATCACTTCAAAAGACGGCACAAAGTTAGCTAGAAGGGTAACAGCGGCAAGGTTTCCGGCAATGGTTCCCATCTGCATTCCTTCAATTACTTCCTGTTCAGAGCCAAGTGTACCTGAATGATAGATTTCAATTTTAAACTTTCCATTGGTCTTGTCAGCCACCTCTTTGGCCATATTTTCAGCGGCAATATTCATAAAATTATCCGGCGACTGGGTATGGGATATTTTCCATGTGATTTCAGGGAGGTCCTCCGAAGCCTGACTTCCTGCTTCTGATTGCTGTTCCTGATTTGTGGTCTGTTCTTTTCCGGCAGACGTGCTATTGGAACTTCCCCCGCATCCGGCCATTAACGATGAACCTAACACTACCGACATAATGATACTGACTGCTCTTTTCATCCTCTTCATTTTTCCTTCTCCTTTTATAGTTCTCAGCTTTTATCTTTTATTGTACTCTTCGATAAATGGTTTCAAATATTGTACGGATGCCTGGGCCATCTTATCGGGATTTTCTCCCGGAAGTATCTCCACCGATACCCACCCATCATAATCTGCCATCTTCAGGGCGTCAAAAACTCCTTCAAAATTTATGTGTCCCATTCCCGGCGCATACCGGTTGGAATCTGCAAGATGAACATAACGAATCCATTTGCTGTTCCTCATAAGGCTTTTTCCGATATCATCATCCTCAATGTTCATATGGAACACATCCGGCTGTAATCCGCAATTTTTTTTGCCTACCTGTTCCAGGATAGCCGCACCTTCATCAACACTGTTAATAAAGTTTATCTCATATCTGTTAACCGGTTCCAAAATCATTTCCACATTATACTGCCCTGCAATGTCGCATATCTCCCGCATTGTCTCTATGAACCGTTTTTCTGTCATCTGCCGTGATGTGTCTTTTGAAATGAACCCCCTGGCACGTCCGATATTTACCTTTCCCCCAAATTCAGAAGCCAGCTTAATCAAATCAGCAAATACCCCTATTGTCTCTCTGCGTACCCCGGGATTGGGGTGAGTGAAATACATTCCTCTCTCTGCAAATACCTGTCCTGTAGAAATGCAGCTTATCTCCATCCCATACATTTCCAGCCATCGCCTTAATTTGTCCCCGTTAATCTCAGATGCATCCTTAAGTGCCAGTTCCACGCCGTCATAGCCACATTCAGAAGCTTTTCTTATGGATTCCTCAAACCCCCTCCATACAACAAATGCGCTTTCCTTTGCCTCACTTCCCGCCACTGTAACCGCTATTTTCATACCAGCCTCCTATCTGTTTAAATCATGGAATATATCTTCCTGTAATGGAATGATTGGCTGACACAGATGTTCCTCAGCTTCCCCAATCAGTTCCAGGGAAATAGAATGCCGGCCGGCCTCGTACTCAGTATCCAGCCATGCATCCAGAATATCCAATGCTTCCAGCTCACCTATCACCTTCCCCCCAAGGCACAAAACATTTGAATCATTATGGGCTCTTGTCATCTTCGCCATATAGGTATCGGTGCACAACGATGCCCTAACCCCTTTAAACCGGTTGGCTAATATACTCATACCGATTCCGGTCGAACATATAAGTATTCCTCTGTCCGTTTCCCCCCTTGACACTGCGCCGGCAATTTTTGCTGCATAGTACGGATACCTTACTATTTCTTCAGTGCCGCTTCCTATATCTACATACGCAATCTCCCTTTTTTTCAGATGCTCCATGATTGATTGTTTTAATTTATATCCGCCATGGTCATTTCCAATATAAACCGGTTTCTGCAGCATTATAAATACCACCTTTCAACATATAAAATTTTTTCTTCCCCTTCCCTATAGCAGCATCCGCACACACCGGGCGGGGGTGAATCGTTTCATTTTGTACCTAAAAGATAATCATCTTACCATTCCAACACTTTCCCTGATAATAAGATGATTTTCTAATGTAATCCGTTTCGTTGTATCCATGCCTTCACTTCCGTTTATGCATGCATGCAGCATTTTCAAACATTCTGTCCCCATATTATATTTCGGTTGATGGACTGTGGTTAAGGCCGGATTTGACAGGTTGCTCATTTCAATATCATCATATCCAATAATTGAAACATCCTGGGGAATGCGATACCCCATGGTCTGCACTCCCTTCATTGCACCGATTGCCATCATATCATTGGCTGCAAAAATTGCAGTGGGAGGGTCAGGCAGGCTCATCAGCTGTTTCGCCAACCGGCATCCGCTTATCCAGCTGTAATTTCCGCTAACAACATATTCAGGCCTGTAGCGAAGCTTCCGTGATTCCAGGTAACGTTTATATGCATCCAGCCTGCACTGGCTGGAATAGGATTCCATCATGCCTGTAATCATGGCAATCTGCTTGTGCCCGTTCTGTCCCAGAAAATTCATTGCACAGATGACACCTTGCACATCATCTGCATTTACAACATGAAACTCATTTCTGATGTCAATACTGGCATCACCTAATACCAGCGATGTCCTCTCCTTCACATCAAGCAGTTCGCCGTACTCCAGACGCGGCTTTAATAAGATAATCCCATCAACGCCTTTGGAAAGCAATGCTTTTATATATGCCCTTTCCTTTTCCGTATCCCTGTCATCGTTACATAGAAATACGGTCAGTCCTTCCCGTCTTGCTGCATCTTCAACACCCCTTGCCAATTCCGGATAATATGGATTGGTTATGCTGGGGATAATCAAGCCAATATTCTTAGTTGTCTTGGTCCTAAGGGCACTGGCGGTCATATTGTAATGAAAACCTACTTCCTTCATTGCATCATAGACCTTGCGTTTGTTGCCTGGCCTTACATTATTCTTGCCATTCAAAACATTGGATACGGTTCCCAGGGAGACTCCTGCAACCCTCGCAACATCTTTTATTGTTGCCATCTTCCTTTACCCCCGCATACTGTAATTTATATTTCCAAAATAAAACGTTTCATTTTATGGTCAAATTATATCAGCGTGCACTGCATATGTCAATAATATTTGTGCAATATGTCGATGTGCATAGGTTTGTGAAGATTTTTTTTACTAATATGCACAACTTTTATCGTTTTTTAATGCAAAAAAATGAAACGGTTCATTTTTCTCCCGGCGTACATCCTTTATTTCACCCCCTTGACCATATACATTTTAAGACACGCTCTAGTATTAAATGCTTTTATATGTTAGAATGACGAAAGAATATGCTTTACACGGAAAGGAACAGCAGCTGTTATGTCAGAAATCAAAGAACAAATTATTGAGTCAAAACCGTTGCGCGAGCAGGTTGCGGATATTGTCAGAGGTATGATTTTAAGGGGCGATTTAAAAGCAGGAGAGCAAATCAGTGAACGTACCATTGGCCAGATGCTTAATGTCAGCACCACCCCTGTAAAGGAAGCATTTCGTTCCCTGCAGGCTGAGGGCCTTATCTATACGCGCCCGCGCCGCGGCTCATTCGTATCCGAGATATCGATTGATAATATGCTGGAAATTGCTTTTATGAGAAGTTCATTGGAAGGCGTGGCCGCATATTATGCTGCTAAAAATGCCACTGACAGCCATTTAGCTGAAATGGGCAGGATATTGGATATGGTATATCCGTTGCTATCACTTAAAGATGAGAAGTCACTGGAAGAGATTCAGCAGTACAATATTTCTTTTCACTCAGTCATCCGCCAGACATGTAATAATAACTATCTTGTCCATCAGATAGAAACCCTGCGCACCATTGATTATAGTTTCCGCAAAGCAGCCCATATGAAATATATTGAAGAGCCAATCCCCGCCCACCAGGAGCATAAGGCTATACTTGAAGCAATTTCTTCTCACAATTCCTCGTTAAGCGAGAAGCTGATGGTTTCCCATATCCGCCGGGTAGCTCTGTTCGTTGCTGACTGTGCAAAAAAAATTCAATAATTAAAAAAATAATAAAACCTATTGACAAATCCATTTTATCGTGATAGTTTAATATTACACCATCTGATATACCAGATATCAGATATCACAAAACTATATAATATGGAGGTCAACACATGAAACGCAGCGATTTAGTAAACGTATTTGGTACAGAACATCCGGTATTAGGAATGATTCATCTTCCTCCGCTCCCAGGCTCTCCTTGTTACAGCGGTAATATGGATGATGTGATTGCCCATGCACTGCGGGATGCAGAAACTTTGTCCGGCAATGGGGTCACATCCATGATTATTGAGAATCTGGGAGACTATCCCTATTACCCGGAAACGACAGAGCCGGAAACAGTTGCGGCAATGACCAGGGTTGCACTGGAAATCCGCAAGCGTTATGATATGCCGCTGGGCATCAATATCCTGAGAAATTCATGGAAAGCAGCCATGGCTGTTGCCGCTGCTTCCGACTGCCAGTATATCCGGTTAAATGTCCTTACAGATGCCACTGTAACTGACCAGGGCCCAATCGTAGGAAAGGCTCATCTTTTAGCAAGATACCGTAAAAGTATTGATGCTGAAAATGTAATGATTTTCGCTGATATTTACTGCAAACATGGAGCACCCATGACTCCAAGAAGCCTGGATACCGTAGCAAAGGAAATGATTGGACGCGGCATGGCAGACGCTTTGATTGTAGATGGCGCAGACTCTTCCCAGCCCGCTCCAATGGAAAAAATCCAGGCAGTCCGCAACGCAGTTCCTGACACGCCAATATTCCTGGGCAGCGGAATGACAGTCAATACCACTGACTATCTGAAAGTTGCGGACGGCTGTGTGTTTGGATACGGAACAAAACCCAGCGGAGATATGAACGATCCTGTTGACGGACCAACCGTGAAGCAATTCATGGAGCAGGTAAAGCAGCTGTAATGACCTTGGTCCGGCGTTCATTCATACTATCCCTACTATTTGGTATATGGGCATGGTTTGCTGAAACCACAGGGCTTGTCACTTGGGCAGGCGCAGCTGGCTGTACTACATATTTTGCCTGCTGCGGCTGCGGACAGGATGCACAGAAAGGTATCTGGTCTAATTTAAGCGGTATTTTCTGGGCGTCCTTGTCCCTGTGGCTGACTGACCAAAATGTGAATCCGTACCTGCTCATGACTATCTTTACCTTTATCATGTGCATACAGAGCATTCATCCCCGGCTGTCCTTTACCTCAGGTACCTTTATCGGATGCTTCTGTACATTTGCTGCTGACGGACCGTCCACAGCATTGATTCTTTCCCTGCTTATAGGCAACGGAATCGGACTTGCCAGTATATATTTGTCCGACCTGCATGCCGCGCATCAATACCGTTTGAACAACTGAATAGCTGAACAACCAGATAGAGGGTATGCCCAGAACCTTAATACCGGTTCCGGGCATACCCCCTCTTCATTTTAAAAATTATTCTGTTTATATGGTTCAGCGTTCATCTGCGTATGCCACACTTTCCCGCTCCACGACCCGGGTTTCTAACATAATGTGACGTTTGTCTTCCGGAATAGTTTCCCCGGCCAGAATCCGGCCAAGAAGCCTGAATGCAGTAACGCCAACCTCATATTTAGGTTGAAGGACCGTGGTCAGGGATGGGGTGCATAATTTACCCATTTCAATATCATCAATCCCCATAACGGATATGTCAGCAGGGACTCTGTATCCCATGGACTGAACTGCCTTCATTGCCCCTATGGCCATCATATCGTTGGCCGCCAATATAGCGGTCGGAACCGTATCCAGCCTGACAAACTCTTTAGCAATTGCGTATCCGCTCTTCCAGCTGTAATCCCCATAAGCTACATACTCAGAACGATAAGATATGTTTCGGGATTCCAGACTTTTTTCATATGCCTTCATTTTGCCAAACCCGGAAGGCGATTCCATAAGCCCGCTAATAAAAGCAATATTTCTATGTTTGTATTGAAAAAGTAAGTTCATGGCTTGGACCACCGCCATATATCCGTCTGTACTGACCGTCATGAGTTCCTGGTCACAGCGGTAATCCCAATCTTCTACAACAAGGGCAATATGGCTGTTCAGCCTGCGCAAGTCCTCCTGGCCGGATTTGGGTTTTAGCAGTATGATTCCATCTACTCCTTTACTCAGAAGAGCACCGATATAATTCCTTTCCTTTTCCTCGTCGCGGTCACTGTTGCAAAGAAATACGGTAAATCCTGCTTTTCTTGCTTCGTCCTCCACGCCCCTTGCCAGCTCAGGATAAAAGGGATTGACAATTGTAGGTATAATCAGCCCTATATTTTTTGTTGTCTTAGTCCGGAGTGCGCTGGCAGTCATATTATACTGGAATCCTAACTGGTCAACTGCCTTATATACCTTCTCTCTATTTTGCGGACGAACACTTTCCTTTCCATTAAGCACATTAGAAACCGTTCCGATGGAGACTTGGGCTACTCGTGCAACATCCTTTATTGTTACCATTTGGTTCCTCCCTGCAGTGAATGTAACGATTCATCATTTTCTCCCTCATGGTAACATCCTTTTTACATTCCGTCAACTTTGTTTTATACCAGATACTGGCAGAAGACAGGCTGACCCCGTTGAGACTCCTTCAACTCCTACTCCACAAACAACGCCGTGGAATAATACCTGTCCCCGCTGTCAGGCAGCAGCACAACTATGGTCTTTCCTTCATTTTCCGGCCTCTTTGCCACTTCTATGGCAGCATACAGGGCAGCTCCCGATGAAATTCCTGTCAGTAGACCCTCTGTCCGGGCCAGCATCTTTGCCGCGGCAAAGGGAGCCTCATTGTCCACGGCTATGATTTCATCATATATATGGGTGTCCAGCACCTTGGGAATAAATCCTGCCCCGATTCCCTGAATCTTATGGGGGCCGGCACTTCCTCCTGAAAGAACCGGTGATGTGGACGGCTCCACGGCTATGACCTTAATACCAGGATTCTTTTCCTTCAAATATGTACCGGTGCCCGTAAGAGTGCCTCCTGTTCCCACGGATGCCACGAATATATCTACCTGCCCGTCCGTATCCTCCCAGATTTCCGGCCCCGTGCTCTCCATATGGGCTTTGGGGTTTACCGGGTTGTCAAACTGCCCTGGTATGAAGCTGTCCGGTATCTCCCTTGCCAGCTCCTCCGCTTTTTCAATGGCCCCGCTCATTCCCTTCTCACCAGGCGTAAGGACGATTTCAGCTCCATATGCCTTCAGTATATTGCGGCGCTCCACGCTCATGGTATCCGGCATGGTCAGTATCATCCTGTAGCCCTTGACCGCCGATACCGCGGCCAGACCGATGCCTGTGTTGCCTGATGTGGGCTCAATGATGACGGAGCCTGGCTTCAGTCTGCCGGTGCGTTCCGCATCTTCAATCATGGCCTTTCCGACTCTGTCCTTAACGCTCCCGGCCGGATTAAAGTATTCCAGCTTCACAAGAAGACGCGCCTTCAGCTGCTCCTTCTTCTCGATGTTGGTCACCTCCACCAATGGGGTGCTGCCTACAAGTTCAATGGCTCCCTTGTAAATCTTAGACATAGCTTCCACCGTTCCCACACAGGCGTGCAGGGCCTTTCTTTTTTATTCATAGTTAATCAGTAGGTTTTCTAGGATTATATGACCGAAGCTGCTATTTGTCAAGTATTTTATGCTGTGTTACTTCCATCAGGAATTATAAACCGGCCTGGACTGAAGCTTTTCAGCTTATGGGCTCCACCATAACGCCGTTTGAATCAAAGGTATAGGACACCCCGTCAATATCCATGGTTGTATCATGAATCATGGCTCCATTGGGGTCAAGATAATACCAGGCTCCATCCACCTGCACCCAACCTGTCTGCTTCACATACCCCTTCATATAATACCATCTGCCGTCCACATGCTTCCAACTATCGGCAGGAATCAGAGCGCTGTAATCCGTAAATGCCAGCTCAATGGTTACATTGCCGTTGATGCCGTCCACTGTACCTGTATCGGTACACTGCCATATGGTCCGGTTGGGATAACTGTTGACAGTCCCGTACCTGGCATACCATATATCGTAAGGAATCTGGCTGGTATCCATGTTCCTGGTCAGCCATTCATTGTTTCCGTATACCACGGGATGATATCCCGCATCGGATATAGTCCTGCAAAATGCATTTACATTGTCCGTAATCTGCTGCCTGGTGAGCCCGTTATCAAGAAGATGCTGGGATTCCACATCATAGGCAATGGGATAGGATATGGGAAAATCCTTAATTACCTTCAGCACGAAATTGGCCTCGTCAATGGCAGTCTCCACGTCCAGGGCCTGGGTATAGAAAAATACTCCGGTCTGAATGCCGTTGGCAAACGCCTCTGTAACGTTCCTGTCAAAATAGGGGTCTTTATCCTTGTAATACCCCACCCGTATCATGGCAAATGACACGCCGTCCGCCGCTGCCCTGGACCAGTCTATGCCGTTCTCATTGGCCCGGTTCTGGTACTTGGTCACGGTGATTCCCTTTGCCAGCGCTCCTGCAATGGGCGCCCCTGATGCATCTGTATACTGCCCGTTCTCCAGTGTCCAGGGCTGTGCTCCATAGACTGCTGCCGGAGCGTACAGGGACATGGCCCCTATGATGGCTGCCGCCGTGCCTGCCGCCATACGTTTTCCTGTTTTTCCTAATTTTCCCTTACTGATTCTGCTCCCGCTGCTGCGTTCCGGCGTTCCCAATATCCTCATCTCATCCACCTCATACTCTCAGATTTCATATGAGTCCATGATTCCATATTAACCCATATATCTTCTTTATTTTAGCACAAAGGAATTGTCATCTTGTTGAGGTTTTCTTAATCTTTCCTTTCAACTTAAAAATCAAATTCATTTTCCCAGTCAAACTCCCCTGACTCCTCCAGGCACTGGGGCCAGTGGCTGCACCAATCCGGCACCCCGGGATGTTCCACCCGGTCCAGGCTGGGGGTATATGGCTTTAAATCCAGTACAGGACTTCCCTGCCGGGCATCTGCATACGCAATGCGGACAATGCCGGCGTCATGGTCCAGGCAGAGAATCTGTGCAACGGTCAGGGCAATGGGATTGGGCCTCTGGGGAGAGCGGGTCGCAAATGTGCCCATTATATCCGGTGAATGCTTATAGGGGTGTTCCACCTCCAGTATACCCCGGTTCTCCTCATCGTCGCAGCCGTCAAACCACCAGAGGATGTCTGTATGGCTAAAGCCCTCCAGGTTCTTAAGTGCCGGGATGAATTCCGGAAGTACTTTTATAAACATGCCCTCCCCATCCATTTCCATGGTGCCAATCTGCTTTACTGTAAATTGATTCATGCTGAAACCTCCTTTATTTGATGGCTTCAGTCTAAACCCTCACACGGTGTCAGAGTCAATACTCTTTGCACCGGCGTCTGTACTTCCGTAAGAAAATTCCGGGAATCGGATTCATTGTAGGCACCTATATGGCAAATCTGGCGGCTTGGGCCGGCCATCTCATACTGGCCATGCTCCTCCAGCCAGCAGGCAAAGGCGTGATAGGATGTCCCAATATTCTTATACGGGCCGTAAACCATAATACAGGCCATTTCCTCCACCGGTTCAGTTTCCCTGTAGCAGAACCCACCCTTATCCTGTCCCCTTTTTTCCACCATGACTCCCACCTCAATGTCCACCCCGTCTCCCGCCTGTTCCTCATTGTGATAAATAGCCAGGTTGTTAACGCCAGGGGCCAGCTCTGCCTGTTCCTCCTCCACAAATGCATAAAGCCGTTCCCACAGATTCCCTTCGCAGAAATGGTCTGCCACGGTTTCCCTCAGGGATAAAATCAGATGGCTGGGAACAGACTTCATGGTCACGTTATAATGTGTCTCAATGGTGTTCTCCATAAAATCCCTCATGGCAGTCTCTATCTTGCGGATGCGCTGCTGTTCCAGCCGGATTGTATCTGAAAGCTGCCTCTTTTTATCCTCCAGATACCCTATCACATCCCCGCTCTCCCAGCATTCCAGCACTTCCCTGATTTCCGTCACATTAAAATCCATGTCCCTGAGCAGGCATATTTTCTGCAGGGCCGGTATCTGGTCCGTGGTATACATCCGGTATCCTGTAAACCTATCAATAGCAGCAGGCTTTAAAAGTCCCGCCTCATCATAGTAACGCAGCATCCTTACCGACACCCTGGTAAGCTTTGAAAACCCGCCAATCCGGAACATAAAGCCGCCTCCCTTTATCTGATGTATTCAATATACACTTTAGTATAACGGTTCTTTAAGCATACTTCAATACTCGGTATGCTCCATTATGATGTATCTCTACCGGTCCATGACCCTGCAGAATATCACCGCAACCACAGTGCTGATAAAGGTGGCCGCCAGGGCAGGACCCACAATGGCAGTGGGATTCACGCTCCCGTACTGGCTCCGGTATGCAATCATATTCATGGGTATGAGCTGCAATGAGGATATATTGATAATGAGAAACGTACACATCTCATTGCTGGCAGTTCCCTCCTGCCTGGCTGCACTGCCCTTTCCCGCTGCACCGCCCTCAGCCGCACCTGACTGCCTGCGTCCCTCCTCCACCTTTTTCAGTTCCTCCATTGCCTTTAGACCGGCTGGTGTCGCAGCCCATCCAAGGCCAAGTATATTTGCAATCATGTTGACGCTTATCTGCTTCCTGGCCTCGCCGTCCGGGTCCAGCCTTGGAAAGAGAAAGGTGAGTACAGGTCCCATTCTTTTTGCCAGCTGGTCCACCAGACCGGAACGGTGCCCTATTTCCAGTACCCCGGTCCACAGGGTCATGACACCCAGCATGGTGATGCAGAGCGTCACCGCCTCTTTTGATGCCTGGATTGCCCCGTCGGTCACAGCCGTCATCTGGCCGTGAAGCGCCCCCCAAAGTATTCCTGTCAATGTCATTCCCGCCCATAGATAATTCAGCATGTTTTCCCGCCTGTTTCATGGCATTCTTATTCCATTTTATTCCCGGCCCTGTAGAATATACCCATTCTGACCCTTGTCTGAAAATCCAATCCCGCCGGCTTTTCTGCCCAATCCTTCCCAAATATTCATAATTGCCCCTTCTCTGTAAGAATTATTACACTGGCTTGCGTAAAATTTACAGTTCATTACGTTTACATAACTTCTATTGACCCTGGAGCAGCTCCATAGTATATTCTCACCATGTCAGTGATGACAACGTGCGGCGCCGGCCAGTACACCGGCGAAACGGCAGCCGCATCCCCGAAAGAATATTGAGATAAAAAATATGAAAATGAATGGACTGATTGACAGACTGAAAGGAGACATGATTATGAAGAGACAGACAAAATGGTTCCTGATTCCATGTGCAGCCATGGCCCTGACCCTGGGCAGCGCGCTGGTATCATTTGCAGCTACCGGATGGGCCGAGGAAAATGGCGAATGGGTCTATTATAACAACGACGGGAGCAAGGCTTCCGATGTATTTAAGAAATCCGGCAACAACTGGTTTTATCTGGATTCCGATGGAATCATGGCAAAGAGCCGGCTGATTGAGGATGATGACAATTACTTTTATGTCAACTCAGCCGGGGCAATGGTCACCAACCAATGGCGCTCCATTGAAAATGAGGACGCGGGCTCTGATGAACCGGATGAGTGGTGGTACTATTTCCAATCCAACGGCAAGGCCGTTAAAAAATCCGGCAGCAGTGACAATGTAAAGTTCGTCACCCTTCCCACCTCCACCGGACAGGCCAAGTTTACCTTTGACGACGAAGGGCACATGCTTTACGGATGGATTGACGAGAGCGGGGAAATGCTTACCGATGACGACGCCTGGAAAAGCGGCATGTACTATTGCAGCGATAACGGGGACGGACGCATGGCCACCGGATGGAAATACATCACGGCTGTCAATGACGAGGATGATGACAGGGACGGCGACGGCTACTGGTTCTATTTCTCCACCAACGGCAAAAAAACAGCGGACAATGATTCCAAAAAAATCAACGGCCGCAAATACCGCTTTGATGAAAACGGCGCAGCCCACTTTGAGTGGTATAACAATCCCGGTACCGCATCTTCCTCTACGGTGAACAAATACTATAACACAGAGGAGGAGTGCTGGATGTCCACCGGCTGGTTCAAAACAGTTCCCAGCGAGGACGTGGACCCGGAGGCCCACGATGACGGAGAAGCCCACTGGTTCTATGCAGAATCAAACGGTGACCTTGTAACAGCCCAAATCAAAAAAATCAACGGACAGTACTATGGTTTTGATGTAAACGGCAAAATGCTTCGGGGCCTTTACCGCATTGAATTTGAGGAGAACGGAAAGACCATTAAGTCTGCGGAGGAAATTGAGGACGCGGATGAGATTCCGGACGAGGATGAAGAGGGCGTATTCGTATACTACTTTAGTGATTCCCCTAAGGAAGGCGCCATGAAGACCGGCACCATGACCATGGAAATCGACGGCGATACGTATTATTACAGCTTTGAGAAATCCGGCAGCAGAAAGGGAGCCGGAACAGACGGCATTGACAATGACTCCATCTATGTAAAGGGCAGAAGGCTGGAGGCCGAGGAGGGCACCAAATACCAGCCCGTGACCTATAAGGATGAAACGTACCTCATCAGCACATCCGGTAAACTGGTCAAGAACAAGAAGAACGTAAAGGATTCCGACGATGTATACTACAAGACAGACAGCAAGGGCAGAATCGTGGATTCCGGTACGGAAAAGCTGGACTAGGGGGTTTTTGGATAAAGTCCCCTCTTGACAGCCCCCGGGGTACATAAGGTATACTGGTACTGCAACGTAACAGGGCGGCCCGGAATCCATCGGATTCCCGGACCGCCCCTAACCGGTTTTATAACCCATTTCGTTTTACAACCATATACAGAAAGGACGTTTTATTATGAAGCAGCTGAAGAAGCTGGCCTGCCGCATTGTACAGGAATTATCCGTAACCTTTCCTCCAAGGACTGTGTTATCCATTATTCTCGGTACAGCCATTACCACCTTTGGTATCTACAATATCCACCAGCAGGCGGATATAACGGAGGGAGGTATCCTGGGATTGATTCTGCTTTTCAATTTCTGGCTGGGCATGTCATCTTCCATACTGTCACCTGTACTGGATGCCTTAAGCTATGCCCTTGGGTTCCGTTTCCTGGGCAAGGAATTTCTCAAGACTTCCATCTTTGCAACTATATGTATGGCCGGATTTTTCCGGCTCTGGGAACTGTTTCCGCCGGTGCTTCCAAGCCTGGCCGGCTATCCTCTCCTGGCTGCCCTGGCAGGCGGATGCTTTATCGGTACGGGCTGCGGCCTGGTGGTCCGCCAGGGAGCTTCCTGCGCCGGGGACGATGCCCTGGCCCTGGTTATATCCAAGGTCACGGGCTGCCGTATATCCAGGGCATACCTGCTGACGGACGTGTCCGTGCTGGTGCTGTCCCTGTCCTATATACCGGCAGGACGTATCGTATATTCACTTATAACAGTAACCGTATCATCCTTCCTGATTGACTTCATACAGAACTTCGGTGTTCAAAAGGAGGATGAGGACAGCGATAAAGAGACACTGGCTGACAACGGATAGGGATGGGCCGGAAAGCCCTGCCCTGTTATACCGGTGAAGCAATCCTCTTAAAGGGCATATAAATTTCCAGACAGTACGTAGTCCTGTCCTTTGCAAAAAAGGACGTCATATCATTGGCATATACGCGTTCCGCGGGCTCCAGTCCATGCTTATGTGCCCACTGGACCATCCTGTGAATCATATCAAAATCCGGAAGGGTATACTCTGACTCAATGATGGTATAAATACATTCCACCTCATCCGTCATGGTATACAGACTCCGGTCAAACTCTTCACCCAGCCCCTTCTCCAGTCCCTCATAGAGCAGGAGCTGGGTTCCCTTTTCCTCCAGGTCCTGTCCCGTGTAAGTGAGGACATTATAAAAATAAGCCATATCCAGCCCCGGAATGGTGGAGGACAGCTTGAACCACCTTCTCAGTCCCTCCTGCAGGCCGGAACAGTTGGCCATCACATATGCTCTGGGGAAATTCCTGATGGAATACCTTCCTATGCATTCCTCTATACGGTTTATATCCTTTTCCACCAGCTTAAGCCTCATAATTGCCTGGCTGTGCCGCCTGAGAGCCTCCTCCTCCTCGGCCATGCGCTGACGGACATGCTGTCTCATGGCGGATGTGGAGTTCTGCCCGCTCATAAGGCCCCCTATCTCCTCCAGGCTGGTATTCATCTTTCTGTGATAAAGTATGTACATCAATCTGTAGATATCATCCTCTGAATAATATCTGTATCCATTTTCCTTTTTATCCGCACGGATAATTCCCTTTTTCTCATAAAAACGCAGGGCATCCCTGCTCATGCCCACCATCTGGGCAACGTCACCAATGAGATACCCCCCTTGTTTCTCTGCCAACGCTTTTTCCATCTTCGCACCCTCTGTTTCATTCAGTTTTTTCATAGATATATTTTAAGACCTTCCCTTTTGAGGGTCAATGGCCAGGTGGAAAATGAAAGAGAACCGTAATAAAAATGACAGATGAAAGTGCTGTGGAATGTCTCTGGATATCCGATGGTGGATAATGTGGATAACTTGTGGATATCTTTGTTAATTATCTGGGGATAAGGATTGCTTCTTTGCTGCCTCCATTGGGAATTTATTGCAAAATAAGGAAAAAAGAGCCGGCACTAAGCCAGCTCTCCTGTTAATTCCTTCATGACGTTATCCACAGTATCGATTGTTTCAGCGCGGTAAGCATTGCTTCCGCAGAATAACAGGCCATGGTCTGTATCCCCTTGCGCCGCATTGACCAATGCCATGGTAATGCAGTAGGGAATGGTCCTGATGTCGCAGTGCTCCAGGCACTGGAAGCAGGACTTGATGGCCGGCCTGCTGCCTTCCTTTATCTGGCTCAGGAATGGATTTAAGATTGCCCTGCCCGGCATTCCCACGGGACTCTTGGTGATGACAATGTCTTCCTTTCCTGCCTTTATATAAGCCTGCTTATATGCATCCGAGGCATCGCACTCCTGCGTTGTCACAAACCGGGTTGCAACCTGGACCCCGTCAGCTCCCAGCTCAAGCTGGTACATCACATCCTCATGGGTATAGATGCCGCCTGCCGTGACCACAGGAATATGCCTGCCGTACTTGGCTCCATATTCCTCAACCACCTTCATGACCGCCTTTACCTCCCGGTCATAGGCATCCTGGTCATAGGTGGCCGGCACATCTGCGGTATCCGCTCCATAGGCGGATATCTGGTCCAGCGAGAATCCCAGATGGCCTCCGGCCAGCGGTCCCTCCACCACAACCAGGTCAGGGGCAATGTGACATTTCCTGTCCCACATCTTGCAGATAACCATGGCTGATTTGGCGGATGATACAATAGGCGCCAGCTTAATTCTGCGGGCCGGCTTTTCCACCATCTCAGCATAGGCCGCTTCCACGTATTCAGGCAGGGACACCGGAAGCCCGGCTCCTGATATGATGATATCAGCGCCTGCCTTCACAGCCTCCTTTACCCACATATCATAGTGCTTGGTAGCTACCATGATGTTGAAACCAATCGCTCCCTGGGGGGCGATTTCCCTGGCCAGCTTCATCTCCCGGCGGATGGACCTTAGGTTTGCTTCCACGAAATTGGTGGTGAAATCCGGATCCCTGAAACCAATCTGGGCAGCTGATATGATGCCCATGCCGCCGGCCTTTGCCACGGCTCCGGCCAGCCTGTGCAGGCTGATGCCCACGCCCATTCCTCCCTGGATGATTGGTTTTTCAACTACTAAATCCCCGATTACCAATGGTTTTAACTCACTCATTACATTCTCCTAAATCTCTGGTACCTGTGCTCCCTAAGCTCCTCATCGCTCATGGCGAGATACGTTTTAAAGAACTCTGCCATGGCGCTGTCCATATATTCAGCGAGACGGTAGAGATTGTCCGTGCATGCTGGTTCTTCCTCAGGCACGATACGTTCAATCAGCTGAAGCTGTAAAAGGTCCCTGGCCGTCACCTTCATGACCTTGGCGGCATCGGGCGCTTTTTTGCTGTCCTTATACAGGATGGAGGCAAAGCCCTCCGGCGAAAGGATGGAGTAGATGGCATTTTCCAGCATCCACACCTCGTCGGCCACAGCCATGGCCAGCGCTCCTCCGCTTCCGCCCTCTCCGATTACAATGGAGAGTACCGGCACTTTCAGGTCGGAAATCTCGAACAGGTTCCTGGCAATGGCCTCGCCCTGTCCCCTCTCCTCTGCCTCCAGCCCGCAGAAAGCTCCCGGCGTATCCACAAAGCAGATAACCGGACGCCCAAAGGTCTCTGCCTGCTTCATCAGACGCAGCGCCTTGCGGTAGCCGTCAGGGGACGGCATTCCGAAGTTGCGGGTGATATTGTCTTTGGTGTTCTTGCCCTTCTGCTGTCCGATGACCGTCACAGGCATGCCGTGGAACATGGCAACACCGCCCACAATGGCTCCGTCATCCTTAAAATACCGGTCCCCGTGAAATTCGATGAATTCATCAAACAGGGCGTTGATATAATCCGTGGCAACGGGACGGTCGGACTTTCTGGAGAGAAGAACCGTATCCCAGGCGGTTTTTCCACCTTCAGCCCCAGAATGGGCTGGTTTATCCACAAAGGTTCTGGATGTATCCACGGGATTCTTTAATTCTATATTCATTTTGTGGCTGCGGTGCATGTACAGAATCTGTCCAATGACCCGCTTCTGGTCCTTCCGTTCCACAATCTTATCCACAAAACCATGTTCCAGAAGGAATTCAGAACGCTGGAACCCTTCCGGCAGCTTCTGCCCAATGGTCTGCTCAATGACCCTGGGACCTGCAAATCCAATCAGGGCGTGAGGCTCTGCCAGGATGATGTCGCCCAGCATGGCAAAGCTGGCCGTGACGCCTCCTGTAGTGGGGTCTGTGAGCACGCTGATAAACAGCTGCCCTGCCTCATGATGACGCTTTAGGGCAGCGGAGGTCTTAGCCATCTGCATCAGGGATACAATGCCCTCCTGCATCCTGGCCCCGCCTGAGCAGGCAAAGAGAATGACCGGCAGTTTTTCCCTGGTGGCGCGTTCCACTGCATCGGTAATTTTCTCACCCACCACATGGCCCATGCTGCTCATGATGAAACGGGCATCGCAGACACCCACTACAGCCGGATTCCCCTCAATCCTGGCCTTACCCGTGACAATGGCCTCATTGAGGCGGCTCTTTTCCCTGGCAGCCAGAACCTTTTTCTCATAGCCCGGGAAGTTCAGGGGGTTGGAAAAAGGCATCTCTTTGTTCCACTCCTCAAAGGTTCCCTCATCCACAAGCATCTCGATACGGCGGTATGCATGAACACGGAAATAGCCGTTGCACTTGGGACATACGTAGTAATTGTTCTTTACGTCTTCCACATAGATTGGCTGCCCGCACTTGTTACATTTGCGCCATAATCCTTCCGGAATGACCGGTTCCTGGTCGGACCCGGCCTGCGGCTTATATTTCGTATCTATTTTTGTATACGTTTTTTTGAACATGTTCCGCAACATAGCAATTTCCTTTCATTCATAAACCCACAGAGCAAAATCACCGCACATAATCCGGGAAATGCTTCTCAATAAAGCTGGTATCTGTATCGCCCTGCTGGAATGCATCATTTTCCAGGATTTCGTACTGGAAATTGATATTTGTCTCGATTCCCTCGATGATTACCTCGCCCAGGGCGCTGCGCATCTTGGAGATAGCCGCCTCCCGGTCCTTATCATACACAATCAGCTTCATCAGCATGGAGTCGTAGTTTGCAGGCACCTTGTAATCATTGTAGATATGGGTATCCACACGTACCCCGTTGCCTCCGGGAATGTGCACATTGGTAATGCGTCCGGGACAGGGCATGAAATTCCTGGCCGGATTTTCGGCATTGATTCGGCACTCAATGGCATGGCCCTCAATCCTTACATCCTCCTGGCTGACGCTTAAAGGCTCCCCTGCCGCCACGCGGATTTGTTCCTTAATCAGGTCCATTCCCGTCACCATCTCAGTTACAGGGTGCTCCACCTGAATTCTGGTATTCATCTCCATGAAATAGAAATTTTTATCCTTATCCAGGAGGAATTCAATGGTTCCCGCGTTCTCATAGCCCACTGCCCTGGCTGCCTTTACAGCGGTGTCGCCCATGGCTTTGCGCAGATTGGGGGAAATCACATCACAGGGCGCTTCCTCCAGCACCTTCTGGTGACGTCTCTGGATGGAGCAGTCGCGCTCTCCCAGATGGACCACGTTGCCGTGCTTGTCGGCCATAATCTGGAATTCCACATGTCTTGGCTTTTCAATGTATTTCTCGATGTACATGGTGTCGTCGGAAAAGCCCTTCACAGACTCCATCTGGGCCGCATGAAAGAGCTCCGTAAAGTCCTCTGCGCTCCTGGAAATCCTCATGCCCTTGCCGCCGCCGCCGGATGATGCCTTAATCATCACCGGGAAGCCGATTTCTTTTGCCATGGCCAGACCGTCCGCAGCCGTATGGACCGGCTCCTTGCTGCCAGGCACCACTGGTACCCCTGCTTCCATCATGGTCTTTCGGGCTTCGGATTTATTGCCCATCTTATTGATGATTTCAGCGCTGGGCCCGATGAATGCAATATTGCACTCTGCGCACAGCTTGGCAAACCTGGCGTTCTCAGACAGGAAGCCGAATCCCGGATGGATGGCGTCCGCCTTCATGGCCACCGTGGCAGCCAGTATCCTCTCAATATTCAGATAACTATCCGTGGAGGCTGCTGGTCCGATACAGATGGCCTCGTCAGCCAGCATAGTGTGAAGGCAGTCCCTGTCAGCCTCGGAATATACGGCCACGGTCTGGATTCCCATCTCACGGCAGGCCCGGATGACGCGGACCGCAATCTCACCTCTATTGGCAATCAAAATCTTGTTAAACATCGGCATTCTCCCTCGATTCCCTAACCTACCATAAATGTCAGCTCTGCGCTCACCGCCAGCTTCCCGTCAACCGTTGCAGTGGCTTTGCCCACGCCTACCGGTCCCTTCTGCTTGATGATTTCACACTCCAGCTTAACCTTGTCGCCCGGCACTACCTTGCGCTTGAACTTTGCCTTTTCAATTCCGCCAAAGTAAGCCACCTTTCCCTGGAACCCTTCCTGGGACAGTATGGCAACCGCCCCTGTCTGGGCCAGGGCTTCAATCAGAAGCACCCCTGGCATGACCGGCTCCTGGGGAAAATGTCCCTTGAAAAAGGACTCATCATAGGTCACGCATTTGTATCCCACTGCGCGCACGCCCGGTTCCAGCTCCTCTATACAGTCCACCAGCAGGAAAGGATGCCTGTGCGGTATGATTTCCTGGATTTCTTTTACTCCCATCAACATATCCTTAAATCCCTCCGTCTTTTGATGTTACTTGATTCGGAACAACGGCTGGCCGTATTCCACTACTTCCTCGTTGTTCACAAGGACAGCCTCCACTATGCCGTCGTATTCGCTTTCAATCTCGTTCATCAGCTTCATGGCCTCGATGATTCCCAGTACCTGGCCCTTTTTCACGGTATCTCCCGCCTGTACAAAGGGTGCTGCATCCGGTGAGGAGGCATTGTAAAAGGTTCCCACTAAGGGGGAGGCAACTACCTTGTCTGAACCGATATCAGCGCGGTCAGCCGTGTCCTGGGCTGCCTGAGGCATTACCATACCCTGGGGCATCATGGACGGGCCTGCCAGGCCGTTCTGCACAGCCGCCATCTGCACAGCTGCCGCATCGGCGGACGGGGCGCTTACCGTCACAATCTGAGGCATCTCTTTTTCACGCTTCAGGGAAAGCTTAAGCTCCCCTTCCTTTAACTCCAGGCTGGTAAGCCCATTGTCGGAAACTGCCTGCATCAATTTTATGATTTCATCTACGTTCATAGCTCATGGCCTCCTATTATTCGCTGAACTTCTTCACAATCAGGCTGGCATTGTGTCCGCCAAATCCCAGGGAATTGCTGATGGCCACATCCACGTTCATGGATACGCCGTCGCCCATGGTGTAATCCAGGTCGCAGCCCTCTCCCGGTGTCTTCAGTCCTACCGTGGCATGGATAAATCCGTCCTGGATGGACTTCACACAGGTGATGAACTCCACGCCGCCCGCTGCTCCCAGGAGATGGCCAATCATGGACTTGGTGGAGTTAATCTTCACCTTTCCTGCATGGTCCCCTAAAGCCAGCTTGATGGCCTTTGTCTCAAATAAATCGTTGTGATGGGTGCTGGTGCCGTGGGCGTTGACATAATCAATATCCTCTGCCTCAATGCCTGCGTCCTTCATGGCATTCTCCATGGCGCGGGCAGCCCCGCTTCCGTCCTCTGCCGGGGAGGTAATATGGAATGCGTCGCAGGTAGCGCCGTATCCCACCACCTCAGCCAGGATATTGGCTCCTCTGGCCTTTGCGTGTTCCAGGGACTCCAGCACTACCACGCCGGCTCCCTCGCCCATAACAAAGCCATTTCTGTCCTCATCAAAGGGAATGGATGCCCTGGAAGCGTCATCTGTGGTATTCAGGGCTGTAAGGGATGTAAATCCTGCGATGCCGATTGGTGTAATGCTGGCCTCTGCTCCGCCGGCCACCATCACATCCGCCTCGCCGTACTGGATGGAACGGAATGCTTCACCGATGGAATGGGTTCCGGTTGCGCATGCAGTTACCACGTTGAAGCATTTTCCCTTAAGTCCGAACTGGATGGCAACATTGCCTGCCGCCATGTTGCTTATCATGAGGGGCACCAGAAGGGGATTCACGCGGCTGGGTCCCTTCTCATTCAGCTTCTTCACATCCTTTTCCATGGCCTGGAGGGATCCGATGCCGGAACCCACGCACACGCCTACGCGGTAGGGGTCCTCTTTCTCCATATCAATACCGGACTGCTCCAGGGCTTCCTTGGAGGCAGCCACTGCAAACTGTGAAAATGCTTCCATACGGCGGGCTGCCTTGGCATCCATGTACTGCTTTGGGTCAAATCCCTTTACCTCAGCAGCCAGCTTGCACTTATAGTCGGTTGTATCAAAATACGTAATGGGTCCGATTCCAACTGTCTTATCCTTAAGTCCCTGCCAGAAGCTCTCCACATCATTTCCAATGGGAGTAATGGCACCCATACCGGTTACTACTACTCTTGTTTTCATACTAATCTCACTCCTGTTCTTTTACAGCCTGGATACATGGTTCCAGGTCATCCTACATGGCCATTCCGCCGTCCACACTCAGTACCTGGCCTGTGATATATCCTGCCTTATCGGAAGCCAGGAAGGCAACTGTCTGCGCAATGTCTTCTGTGCTTCCGAAATGTTTCATTGGAATCTGCTCCGCAGCAGCTGCCTTTACGCTGTCGCTGAGAACATCGGTCATCTCCGTGGTAATGAAACCAGGAGCCACTGCATTCACCGTGATGCCCCTGCTGGCCAGCTCCCTGGCAGCTGATTTGGTGATGCCGATGACGCCGGCCTTGGCCGCGCAGTAATTGGCCTGGCCTGCATTGCCCAGAACCCCTGATACGGAGGAGATGTTGATGATTCTTCCTGCCTTCTGTTTTAACATCTGGCGGGAAATATGTTTGATGCAGTTAAATACGCCCTTCAGATTGGTATTGATGACAGCGTCGAAATCTTCCTCTGACATCTTCATGAGCAGGTTGTCCCTGGTGATTCCTGCATTGTTCACCAGGATATCCAGGCGGCCATATCTGGAAACCACGTCCGCCATCATCCTGCCGCAGCTCTCAAAATCAGAAACATTGCACTGAACTGCCTCTGCCCTGCCTCCTGCTGCTTCGATTTCCTTCACAACTTCCTCTGCCTTTGCCGCAGAGCCATTATAATTCACGATTACGGCTGCGCCTTCCCGGCCCAGGGTAAGGGCAATCTGGCGGCCGATTCCGCGGCTTGCGCCTGTTACCAGTGCAATCTTTCCTTCCAGCATATAGTCTCTCCTCCTGATTATGATTTAAGTGCTTCCACTACTTTACCCATATCTTCCAACGTTTCCACATTAAAGGTCTTTACATCCCGGCTTATTTTTCTCATGAAACCGGCCAGGGTCTTACCCGGACCAATCTCGATGAAGGTGTCCACGCCGTCCGCAATCATGGCCTCCACGCTCTGCTGCCATCTGACAGAGGATGAAACCTGCCTTGTGAGCAGCTCCTTTACCTCTCCCGCATTCTTTACATACTGTGCCGTCACATTGGCCACATAGGGAATCTGCGGCTCATGAATCTCCACCTGGGAAAGGACCTGGCCCAGCTTTTCCCCTGCGGCTGCCAGCATACCGGAATGGAAGGGTCCGCTTACATTTAACATCACCGTTCTCTTTGCTCCGGCTGCCTTCAGCTTCTCACACGCTTCCTCCACGGCTGCCTTCTCACCGGAAATTACAATCTGTCCCGGACAGTTATAATTGGCAATCCACACGCCTTCCATGGCTCCGGTCACTTCCTCAATGGCTGCAGCGTCCAGGGCCAGAATGGCTGCCATGGCGCCCTGTCCCACAGGTACGGCCTCCTGCATAAATATTCCCCTCTGGCGGACTGTGCGGATGGCATCCTCGTCACTCATGACTCCGGCCGCTGCCAGGGCGCAGTATTCGCCAAGGCTGAGTCCCGCCGCCACATCCGGCCTGATTCCATTTTCCTCCAGCACGCGCATCATAGCGATGCTGGCGGTTACCATGGCGGCCTGGGTGTATTCCGTGATATCCAGCCTGTCATTTTCCTCAAAGCACAGCTCCGGCATGGAAAAGCCCATTAACTCCGTTGCCTTGTCAAAGATTCTTTTTCCGGTCTCAGTCTGCTCGTAGAAATCCTTACCCATTCCGCAGGCCTGGGCTCCCTGTCCCGGGAAAATAAATGCAATCTTGCTCATACCTGTAATCTCCTTATCCTGAATCCTGTCCCAATCCTCTAGTTCCAGCCCATCAGCTTTCCTGCCTGGGCCATGATTTCCTCAATCATCTCCTTGCAGGTCTGCTCCTTGGATATCATGCCTGCAATCTGTCCGGCCATAACGGTTCCGCCGTTCACATCGCCCTCCATGACTGCCTTGCGCAGGGTTCCCAGAGTCAGGTACTCCAGCTCCTCAAAGGACCGGCCTTCCTGCTCCAGTTTGATATACTCTCTGGTCATCTGGTTCCTGAGTCCCCTCACTGGATGGCCGTGGCTGCGTCCTGTAACCGTGGAATCAATGTCCTTGGCCTTGATAACGCGCTGCTTATAATTTTCATGTACAATGGATTCCTTGGCTACCACGAACCTGGTTCCCATCTGGACTGCCTCAGCGCCCAGCATGAAGGCTGCCGCCATCCCTCTTCCGTCTCCGATACCGCCTGCCGCGATAACCGGGATGGATACAGCGTCCGCTACCTGGGGCACCAGCGTCATGGTGGTCTGCTCTCCTATATGGCCGCCGGACTCCATTCCCTCAGCAACCACTGCATCCGCGCCGTATTTCTCCATGCGGCGGGCCAGGGCCACGCTGGCAACCACGGGAATCACCTTGATGCCCGCTGCCTTCCACATATCCATATATTTTTCGGGGTTTCCGGCACCGGTGGTAACCACCTTAATGCCTTCCTCCACAACCACCTTTGCCACATCCTCCGCATGAGGGCTCAGCAGCATGACATTGACGCCAAAAGGCTTATCTGTCAGCTCCCTGGCCTTGCGGATTTCGTCCCGCACCACTTCTCCCGGTGCGTTGGCTCCGCCAATCAGCCCGAAACCGCCTGCCTCGGATACGGCTGCCGCCAGGTTGTGTTCTGCTACCCAGGCCATGCCGCCCTGAATAATAGGATATTCAATTCCTAACATTTCTGTAATTCTTGTTTTCATTGTTCTACCTCCAGTTCTACATTTCCTGGGCTCTCCCCTATTAAAGTAACAGCGTGCTTCAATTCATCCACACGCCGTTGTCAAACCCTATCTGCTATTTAAGCCTCTACGCCCTTGCCTTTTAAGTAGTTCATAACCTCGCCCACCGTTGTCAGCTGCTCTAAGTCCTCAGCAGGAATCTCTACGGAGTACTCATCCTCCAGGGCCATAACCAGTTCAAACAGGTCTAAGGAATCAGCGCCTAAATCTTCTTTGAAGGAAGAAGCCTCTGTAACGGTATCTGCCTCTACGCTTAACTGCTCTGCAATAATTTCTTTCATCTTCTCTAACATGATTGTTGTTCTCCTTTTACATTTTCTTGATTTATATTTTAATTTTATTTTTACCACTCTATAAGGGCTGCACCCCAGGTAAGGCCCGCGCCGAATCCTGACAGCACCACTTTGTCTCCGGCTGCCAGCATACCCTTCCGGTTCATCTCATCCAGCAGAACAGGAACCGATGCCCCTGATGTATTGCCGTAGTGTTCCATGTTAACCGGGAAACGGTCCACATTTACCTTCAGCCGCTTTGCTATGGATTCAATGATTCGGTAATTGGCCTGATGAATGGCGAAACACTTCACATCCTCCACGCCCACGCCGGTATCCTCCAGTACTTCAAGTATGCACTGCGGTACCTTTTTCACCGCAAACTTAAATACCTCCTGGCCGTCCATGGTCATATATCCAAGCTCCGGCTTCTTCCCCATAAGGAAATTCCCGTTGGTCCTGGAACCGCAGGTCAGTACCCCGCCTTTTGTTCCGTCCGAGTGCATGTTCATTCCCAGGATTCCGGTCTCATCCGCCTTTACCACCACTGCCCCTGCGCCGTCTCCAAACAATACGCAGGTTCCCCGGTCCGTCCAGTCAATCAGCTTGCTTAACACATCCGCGCCAATCACAAGGGCCGTCTTATAGATGCCGCTGCTTAAGAATGCATGGGCTGTGTTCAGTGCGTATACAAAACCGGTACAGGCCGCGCTTATATCAAAGCAGGCCGCATTTACCGCACCTATCCTGCCCTGTACCTCGCATGCCCCATTGGGGAAACAGAAATCCGGTGAAGAGGTAGCCAGCAGTATAAGGTCGATTTCCTCAGGCTTTACACCTGCATTCTCCAGGGCGTTGACTGAAGCTTCAGCCGCCATATAGGAGGTGCTTTCGCTGGTGGCAATCCTTCTGGCCCCTATCCCTGTGCGGCTGCGAATCCACTCATCATTGGTCTCCACAATCTTTGCAAGGTCGTCATTGGTCACAATCTGCTCCGGTACATATGAACCGGTTCCTATGATTCTTGTTGTCATTCTACTTACCCGTCCCGAATCCATCAGCAATCAGCGGACTCATGCCTTCCTTCTTTTGCTTGCTCAGAGGAAATACTTTGAACATCAAAGTAATACTACAGGAAAGATAAGTATTTGTCAAGAAATATTTTTTGTCGCTTTTTGTTAACTTTACTGTTCTCTGACATTTCTTACCAATTCTGACATTTACATATATTGACTTTGCTCCCTGAATTTGGTAAGTTAAACTTGTACAAATGGGGCGAATACAATTTAACAAGGGGGTATTAACCATGAAAACCACAGGTGTTATCCGTAAATTGGATGAACTCGGCAGAATCACCCTTCCCATCGAATTAAGAAGAAGCCTTGATTTGGATGTGAAAGATGGTCTTGAAATCACGGTCCAGGATGACTGCATTATCCTGAAAAAGGCAGAATGTGCCGACATATTCACCGGAAGCACTGACGACCTGCTGGAATACGAAGGCAAGAAAGTATCCCGTCAGTCCGTTGTTGCTCTGGCTAAATTGGCCGGCCTTAATGTCACCGAGTAATCAAAACATGTACATAGAGAGAACCTGCGGCTCCTTCTCAATATCAGAAGGCATCTAAGCCGCAGGTTCTTTCTATATTATTACTGCTTTCTATATTATTACTGCTTTCTATACTATTACCTTCTGTATTACTGCATCTAATCACAGAAGCTGCTGGTACACATCCCGCTTTGTGATTCCCCGGTCCTTTGCCACCGCCTTCATGGCTTCCTTCCTATCCATACCCTGGTCTGTATAATAGGACATATGTTCCTGGATTTCCATCTCTTCCCAGCGGCTTATCTGCTCCTTGCGGAGCTGTTCCAGAGGCTTTCCTTCTATTACTATGACACACTCCCCTTTGGGCTCCTCCACCTGGTAGTGTTCCAGGGCCTCCCGGAACGTGGTCCTGTAAGCTGTCTCATATTTTTTCGTAAGCTCCCTGCATATGGTTATGTTCCTGTCCCCGAGAACCTCATATAAATCTTCAAGGGTCCTCACCAGATGATGGGGCGCCTCATACACGATGATGGTTCTGGTCTCCTGCCTCAGCTCCTCCAGGATTCTGACCCGTTCCTTCTTATCCCCCTTTTCAGAGGGCAGAAATGCCTCAAAGCAGAATCTCCTGGTGGAAAGCCCGGACATGGTAAGGGCCGTGATGCAGGCTGCCGGGCCCGGAAGGGAAGTGACCCGGATTCCCGCCTCATAACACTGCCTTACCAGCTCCTCTCCGGGGTCCGATATACCTGGGGTCCCTGCATCCGTAATCAGGGCTATGTTCAGCCCTTCCTCCAGCTGACCCACCAGATATCTGGCCTTGTCCACCTTGTTATACTCATGGTAGCTGGTCATGGGAGTCTTTATATCAAAATGATTCAGAAGCTTGATGCTGTGGCGTGTGTCCTCCGCAGCAATCAAATCCGCTTCCTTTAATGTCTTAAGTACCCTGAAGGTAATGTCCTCCAGATTGCCGATTGGCGTGGCGCAGAGATATAATGTTCCTGCCATGAGCCTCTCCCTTCTGTCCGCTGAGCGCCGTTTGTCCGTCCATTAGACTCCTGCCCTCGCACATCATATAATCCGTCAATATCCGTAGGTGGTCCGTATCTCCTGGGAATACTCCCCATTCTGGTCAAAAACAATAACCGGGGCTTCCATCTTAAGGAGAGGTCCCCCTCCCCTCACAGCCTCTATGAGCACCATGTTGGCCTCCCTGTCCCCATAGGGGTGGACCATCTTCATGCGCTTTGGCTCCAGTCCATGATGTTTCATGGTGGTAATGATTTCAATCAGGCGCCTGGGCCTGTGGACCATGTAGAAACGTCCTCCGGGCCTCAAAACCCGGGTTCCCTCCCTCACCACATCCTCCAGCGTGCATTTTACCTCATGGCGGGCAATGGCCTTGGCATCCTCCGGATTCTTAAGTCCATGGGATTCATTCATATAAGGGGGATTGGTGGTTACCACATCAAAAGAAGCCAGTGCAAATAAACTGCTGGCCTCCGCTATATCGCCGGTGACGATGTCCACCTTGTCCTCCAGATGATTATATGCCACGCTCCGCCTGGCCATATCCGCCGACTCTTCCTGTATCTCCAGGCCGGTAAAATGCCTTCCCTCTGTTTTGGCGGTCAGAAGAATGGGGATAATGCCTGTACCTGTCCCCAGGTCCAGCACCCTCTCCCCCTTTTTCACCACGGCAAAGCCGGACAGAAGGACAGCGTCCATGCCGAAGCAGAACGCGCCCTTCCTCTGGATGATTCCATAATGATTGCGCTGCAAATCGTCTATCCGCTCGTCGTCCCGCACCATGATGGTCCCTTCCTGACGCCACGTATGTTTCACGGTAACTGTATCAGTTGTCATCCAGCTTCGACTTTCCTTCCTTCTTTTCAAGGGCCTCCAGCTGTTTCAGCTCTGCATCCGGCGTGTCGCCTCCGTGCTTTTCCCCGCCTTTGCCCTTTTTCTTCCTGGGCTTGAATTTAAGCTGGTCCACCTTGTATTCCCTGATTTCCTTTTCATCGCGCTCCACGGTCACAATGACCTTTACCTGCTGGCGCAGCACGTTGACACTGTGCACCTCGCCCTTTAGCCCGTCATTGGTGGTCACGTAATCCCCCGGATTGGGCAGCTTGCTGTTTAATACCTCATATGTTTCCTCTTCATTCTTAAGGCAGCACATAAGGCGTCCGCACACCCCCGATATCTTGGTGGGGTTTAAGGACAGGTTCTGTTCCTTGGCCATCTTGATGGACACAGGGATGAATTCGGACAGATAGGAGTGGCAGCACAGCGCTCTTCCGCAGATGCCGATACCTCCCATGATTTTTGTCTCGTCCCTGACCCCCACCTGGCGCAGTTCAATCCTGGTCTTAAACACACTGGCCAAGTCCTTCACCAGCTCCCTGAAATCGATTCTTCCGTCGGCCGTAAAGTAAAACAGGACCTTATTGTTGTCAAATGTATATTCGGCGTCAATAAGCTTCATCTCCAGGTGATGCTTTCTGATTTTTTCCTGGCAGATTTTGAAGGCATCCCTCTCCTTCTGCTTATTTCTGGCTTCTGCAGCCTCATCTTCATCCGTTGCCATGCGGATGACTGATTTTAAGGGCGGGACCACCTTGGATTCATCCACTTCCCGGTTTCCCAGAACCACATACCCGTATTCAATGCCCCTGGCCGTCTCCACGATAACGTGGTCGCCTGTCTTAATCTGGCGGCCTGCAGGGTCGAAATAATATATCTTTCCTGCGGTGCGAAAGCGCACCCCGATTACTGTAATCATTTTATGTTCTCCTTCTCTTGCAGCCCCGGCACGTTAATTCTCCTTCATGGTGAGAAGCATCAGCTCCATGACCAATTCGGTGTTCACGTTGGCGTCCAGCCTGATTCTGGCCTTGTCAATGGCCTCCAGAATCCGTTCCAGACCGTCATACCCGCTTGTGGTGCTGACACTCTTGACAGTAGAGAATTCGTCCTTGAATATCAGCAGGTTAATATCCTTTGTGGTCTTATACATCAGGATATCCCGGTACCACATCTGCATAAAGTCCAGGCATTCCCGGATATCCAGATTCTCCTCCTTAACCTTGCGGATGTAGTCTAAGAGTTCAGATATATCCGTATCCTTGATGTGTTTCAGAAGGCGGAGCATCTCTTTATACATAACCCCAAACTCCTCTGACTGGGCCAGATGAATGGCTTTCCCCAGGTTTCCCCTGGCAAAGGCCGCATAGATATCGGCCTGGCTCTCATCCTCCCCCAGCGACTGGACCAGATATTCCTTTACCACTGTATCCTTTAAGGGTTTCAGCTTAAGCTGCACACACCTTGACAGGATAGTGGGCAGGAACGAGTCCTGGTTGGTGGTCAGAAGCAGGATAACTGCATAGGCAGGCGGCTCCTCTATGGTCTTCAGGAGGGCGTTCTGCGCCTGTACCGTCATCTTTTCCGCTTCATCCACTATATATATCTTATAATAACTGCTGTAGGGACGTACCTGTATGGTATCGTTAAGCTGTTCCCTTATATCATCCACGCCAATGCTGGCGGGCTTCTCATGTGTCACGTAAATCAGGTCCGGATGGTTCCCGGAAAGTACCTGCTTGCAGGCATGGCACTGCATACAGGGCTCTGCCATTCCCTTCTCGCACAACAGGCTGAGGGCAAATGCATTGGCCAGGGATTTCCTTCCCATTCCGGCCTCGCCGCTCAGTATATAAGCATGGGAAACCTTACCTGTCTCCACTGCGTTGCGGAAATGTTCCTTTATCTGTTCATGTCCTAATATATCGTTAAATCCCAACATAGTGATTGGCTCCCCCTTGTGCTGCCGGCCTGGTTTTCAAAACCAGGAAAATGCCTGAAACCGGTCTGTCCGGACCTCTGCCCTGATGGGGACAAACGTCCTCAATAAGTATAGCATAAGAATTTTTCAATGTATAGTACTACATTTTTCCCTGTTTTCCCTATTTATAACCTATCTGCATCTGTCCTGATACTCCGACGGGGACACCCCCAGAATCTTCTTAAACTGGGCGCTGAAATAAGCTGTATCCGAATATCCCACCTGGTCCGCCACCTCGTACACCTTCACCCGGCAGTCCTTCAACAGGTTCATGGCCACCTGCATCCGGTAATAGGCCAGGTAGTTGGTAAAGGTATAATCGGTTTCCTTCTTAAAGACCCGGCTCAGATAGCCTTCGCTGATTTCCAGGAAGGAGGCCACGGTGCTGATAGTAATATCCTCCCGGTAATGCTCCCTGATATACTGGGTGGCTGCCTCCACGTACTTATTCTTGGTTTTCCGGTCCGAATGGAACCGGAGGACCGGGGCGGCATCTGTTTCCTCCTCCCTGGCCGGACGCTCTTCCATCTGCTCCCTGATGTGTTCCACTGCATGTTCCAAATCTCCGTCCCTCAAAGGCTTCAGCAGATAATCGCTGACGCCCAGCCGCAGGGCGCTCTGGGCGTACTTAAAATCCCCGTAGGCCGTCAATATGATAAATTTGGCGCGGCAGCCCTGCTCCCGCAGTTTTGTTATCATCTCCACGCCGTCCATCCTGGGCATCTTTACATCCGTCACAATAATATCCGGTGAAAGGCGCACTGCCAGCTCCGCCCCTTCTTCCCCGTTGGCAGCCTCCCCTGCAATGACGCAGTCCAGGGCCGCCCAGTCAATGGTCAGGATGATTCCCCTCCTTACCATTGTCTCGTCTTCCACCACAATGACCTTATACATCCGGCACCTCCTTCTGAACCGGCAGCCTGAGTGTAATGGTGGTCCCATCCTCCGTAACAGCCGCCCTCATACCGTATTCCTGTCCGTAATATATTTTCAATATGTTGATGACATTGTACAAGCCCAGATGGCCGTCCCGCTTAGCCGGGGAGTCGCTGTTAATCCAGTCCACCATGTCCTGTCCCATGCCGCATCCGTCGTCTGTCACCGATATGTTCAGTATCCCTTCCTTCTGGAAGGCATAGATACAGATATAGCCGTGCTCGCATCCGTCCAGCCCATGGATAATGGCATTTTCAACCAGGGGCTGCAGAATCATCTTGGGCACCATGCAGTCCTCCAGCTGGTCCGGTATCTCTGTCTCGTACAGAAACCGTCCTGTAAAACGTATTTTCTGTATCTCCACATAGCTCTCTATGGTCTCCAGTTCCTCCCTCAGGGTAATGAAGGGCCGGCTGGATATGCTCTTTCTCAGGATAACCGCCAGGTTTTCCGCCAGCACGGCAATCTCCGGCACCTGGTTGATTCTGGCGCTCCACTTAATGGAATCCAGGGTATTGTACAGAAAATGGGGATTCAGCTGGGTCTGGTACAGCTTAAGGGTTGTCTTATTTAAGTCCTTCTGCTTCTGCACCGTGTCCTCCAGGTATTTCTGCAGGTCACCGGTCATCTGGTTAAAGCTCTCTGTCAGCCTGCCTAATTCATCCTGGCGGCTGGTATGGATGCGGATGGACAAATCCCCTTTCTTCACCTTGGCCATGGCTTTGTCCAACAGGCTCACCGGCTGGCCCATGCTCCGGGACAGCGCGCCTGCTATAATAAGGCAGAGCACCAGCCCCAGACCGGACAAGGCTAAACTCACCGTACCCATGGTGCGCACAGCAGGGGCGCTGATGGGAGCCGAACAGCGCAGCAGGATGTAAAAGCCCCTGGAAGGCTCCCTGGTCCACAGATATCTGGTGTATACCCCTCTTTTCTCCGTTCCCCCCTGGCCTGAAATGGTATGTTCGATAATATCATTGATTTCTCTTTCCCCGTACTCAGGCCTGGAACAGTAAAGTGGTTTTTGGTGGGAGTCCAGCACCAGCAGGGTGTCACCGGATGAATAGAAGCCATTCAGCAGGTTATCAAAATTTTCCCTGGTAAAATCCAGCACCACATATCCGGTTCTGGCTCCATGGGAGCTCTCCAGCGAAAATGCTCCCTGCATCAGGACATCACTGCCAGAAGAGGAAAGGTAGGGGTCAGTCCTGTAATAGGTGATTCCCGGTTTCTCCGACGCTTTGTTGAGCAGTCCCCAGCTCACAGGCAGACGGCTGCTTTTAGGCGCGCTATCCGTGGTAAAACGCAGTTTTCCGCCTGCATCGTAGATGCTGAACTGGGCATGGCTGTAAATCTCCTGGACAGCCTGGTACATGGACAGGTATAAATCCTTCTGGAACTCTATGGTTTTATTGTCAATCATAACCCAGGCAGCCGAACCGTCCTCAGTCAGTGTTTCACAGGCGTTCTGGCAGTTCTCCAGCAGCTGGGTAAACCGTTCCCTGACTTCCTCCAGCTGCTGGTTTCCGTCCACGGTTATCTGGCGGTTAATGGAGGCGGTGAACAGGCGCATCATTACAACGCTTGAAAATGTAAGGGGAACCAGGGCTACCAGGAGGCAGCCCAGGAATACCCTGGCCTTAAAAGAGAGTCTCCGGTACCATCTCATTCCACAGGCCTCCCTTCCCTACGGGACAGTATGCCGTTCCACCTGGCCAGTACGTCCTTCTTTTCCCTGGAAAGCTCCTCCAGGTCCATCTCAATCAGCGGAAGCCTGCCAATGGGCGACAGTCCGGGCAGCGGCGGCACATCGCTTCTCACGGACCTGCGGTTTAAATCCGATACCAGAATCCGCTGGACATCCCTGCTCACCGTAAAATCCAGGAACTGCCTGGCAGCGTCAGGGTTTGTGCATCCCTTTACAATGGCTGTGCCGTCCGGAAGAGCCGTGGTGCCCTCCTGCGGGTAAATATAGTCTATATCCGCTCCCTCAGACAGCAGGGCCTGGGCGGACTCCTCCATGGTGACCCCAAGGGAATACCGCCCGTCCAGGATACCGGCATTTACCTCCTGCATACTGTTCAGGGTGCCGTATCCCAGGTTTTCCATGAACTGTTCCAGATAATCCCCCTTTTTCTCCCACGTATGGACAGCCGTCACAAGGGCGGAGGAATACACATCGGACCTGCGCGGGTCCACAAAGGCAATTCTGCCCTTCCACCTGGGTTCCAGAAGGCTGTTCCATCCCACCGGCAGCTCCCGGTACGTAACCACATTTGTATTGTACATGATGACCAGGGGCAGGGCGGAAAAAGAGGTCCAGCGGCTATCCTCACACCGGAAATTTTCTGTTATGAATACTGCTTCCGGGCTTTCATATACCTGCCAATGCTCCTTTGACTGTTCCAGTGTCTCTATGCCAACACCGAACACCACATCCCAATCAGGTCCATCCTCAGCCTCCAGCCAGCCTGTCATTTCCTCGGAGGACCCGCGTTCCACCTTTACCATCAGATTGGTGCGCTCCTCAAACTCCTTGATGATGGGCTCATATATTTCTTCCTCCTGGGCTGTATAAAGAACCAGGTCCGGCACAGCAGGCATGGGAGCTGCCTCCGGCCCCGGCTGGCATGAGGAAAGAAGGGCTGTGCAGAAAAGGCACAGGCCCCATAGCGCCGGATGCATCCTTCCCACGGCAGTTCTTTTCCTGCCTGCAATCGTTTTTTTCCTGCCAGCGGCAGCTCTGTTCATATACATGGCGGCACCCCCGTGTCCTATACTACCGGTAGAATCAGTCCTGTTTGCTACATTATATCAAAGAAAAACATATTTTTCCATTGCGGAAGCCCTTGAAATCATTCCCTTAAAATCATTCCCTTTGAAATCGTTCCCCTTGAAATCGTTCCTTCCCCATGTTACCCTTAAGGCAGAACGCAAAGAGTATCGTCAAAGGGGAGGCAGACAATATGAACGTGCAGATGATAGAACAATTTATCTGTTCCAAATATACGGACCAGCAAAAATGCGAGGATGGTCTTTTTATCAGTGATGACTTCATTGCCGTCATAGACGGTGTCACCAGCAAGGGGGCGCTGACATGGCCGGTACAGACAGAAGGCGCGGCCGGTACCCTTCCTTCCATGACCAGCGGCCGCTATGCCAGGGAGGTACTGGAAAAGGCCCTTAAAGCCATGAAGCCCAGCATTGATGCCGCCTCTGCCATAGAATATTTAAACCAGGCTCTGGCAGCAGCCGGCACCAGCCGCCGGGATTATCTGAGGGACCATCCTGAGGAACGGCTCCAGGCAGTGGTCATCCTGTACAGCTGTCACAATAGGGAGGTATGGGCCTTCGGAGACTGTCAGTGTATGATTGGGAATACGCTTCATACTCACAGCAAGGAAATTGACAGTCTTATGACAGAAATCCGCTGTCTCTATGACCAGGCAGAATTGATTTTAGGTGGGTCCGAGAATGAATTGGCAGAGCATGACCCTGGCCGGGTCTGCATCCTTCCTCTGCTGCGCCGCCAGTTTCTGCTGGCCAACCAGGACTGCCCCTATGGTTATGATGTGCTTGATGGTTTTTCCATTCATGCCCACCATGTATCCATTTATCCTGTCCTGCCCCAAACCCAGGTCGTCCTGGCCAGCGACGGCTACCCTGCATTAAAAGGCACTCTGGCTGAAAGCGAGGAGGCGCTTAGGGCGCTTCTGCAAAAAGACCCCCAGTGCCTCCGGGAAAACAGGGGCACAAAAGGGCTGGTAAAAGGCAACCAAAGCTTTGACGACCGGACCTATGTGCGGTTTATGGTTTTATAATCGGGAGCTGATATGCGGTAAGAGCGCCCCCTGTATAAACAGAGGGCGCTCCTGCCAGTTATCATTTGTACATTATTTTAATATATATATTCTCGCCCTTCTCTCCCCCTGCTCCTGCAATATCCCATCCTCTGACATCTGCTTAAGAATTCGTTTGGTAGTTGATTCAGCAAGTCCCAGAATCGCGCGCGCCTCTTTATTGGAAATCATTCCATACTCTTTTACATGGTTAAGAATCAGTTTCTGCCGTTCCGTCTTTATCGGCTTTTTACCGGTCTTTTTTATGGACCCTTTATCGGCTTTTTTTATCGGCTTTTTATCGGCTTTTTTTATCGGCTTTTTACTCTTTAGACGATAGAGATTCACTCTGAAGGTATCACCAATTTCAAAAAAATCCGGTTTGGGCAATCCATACTCATTTGACCGCTTTAGAATACGGCGTATTCCAGTTCCCCATTCCTCAATTAATTCCATCCGGCTGAATACCTCCGCAACCGCACGGTTACGAATTTTAGAACGCCCGCTCATAGCTTCCTCCAGTGTCAGGCCACCATAAAGCATTCCCGGAGAGGTGACTTCCAATCTGTCATCATAAAGTGCCACCTGCACACAGGAATTATCCATGAAATTCCTATGACACTGGGCATTAATAATCATCTCCCTGATTGAACCTATCGGAAGCTCATAACGTTCCTTACGAACCAACCCGTCAATCTCCGCACTCCGGCTTATATGTCTTAATACAAACTGATAGGCACCTTCTATCTGCTCATATAAAGGTCCACAAAACTCCTTTTTATCGATAAATTCATCACGGTCCATTCCCTTAAAGAGAGCGCATTGAATTTTGGCAAATGGGAAATAATCACTTGTGAGTAAAACAAACGCATTTGTAGGAAGTATCTCACCCTCTGCCTTTTTCAAAATTTTCCAATTTAACAACTGTTCTTTTGTCACCCTAGATACTGCATTCTTCTCTTCCTCGGTATCTGCCGCATTGACCATATAATTGTGTATATCCTGACATAACTTTTCTATTGCCTCATCTGATACATGGTATCCAACACAGGTCAGCTCATCCCAGGACAAATTTAGACCTTCCAACTCCAGTTCCTTAATTTTATATTGGTCAGCGGGACGGGATGTTCCTGCAACACGAAGATAAGTCCCCTTCTCTTTACCAATATGTTTCAGATAATATGGACGGTTGGCACCTGGATAAATTTCGACTATCACGATACACTTACCGTCAATTGTCTGGAATGTTATGTCCGGAATAATTTGAGGCTCACAACAATCAGAAATCCCATTGGCTATACTATCCATTATATAAAATACTGCTTCTTTATCAACACCAATAATTGTTCTGGTTTTATCATCAATGCCAATCATTAACTTGCCACCGCTGGTATTAGAAAAAGCAATGATGGACTTCATGTATTTATCACTTCTTTTCGGAAGTTCGGATTTAAACTCTACATTTTTTGATTCACCTTTTAAGATATCTTCAAGTGTCATCTCCAACGTCTCACTTCCTTTCTATGCCCAAATTCAATCTCTCCTGCGTTTTACCAATATCTTATCTCTTCAAGTGTACAGTGAATTATTTTATTTGTCAAATTATGCTTTTTTCCTTATTTTCGTTTGCCTCCATCTGACAAATATAATACACCTGCCAAAGCAAGAGCGCCCCCTGTATAAACAGAGGGCGCCCTTACCGCACCTACACCTATTCACCTACATAAAAATCCTTAATCTCGTATTCCCTTAAAGCTTCCTCATCCGGCTCAAAGCCAAGTCCCGGCTTCTGGGGAACATGCATGTAGCCATCCTTGTCAACTAATACCCTGTCCTCCTCCTTAAGGATATAATCCCTGCGGTCAACCGTCCATACAGGCGGGTCAAAGGGATATTCCAGATATTCCGCATCGCTGACAGCACAGGCCATATGAAGGTTGGCCAGAAGTCCCACGCCGTTGGACCAGGTGTGCGGACAGAACACAGCCCCCTTGGACTGCACATAGTCGGCAATCTTCTTAGTGCGGGTAAATCCTCCGCACAGCACCGTGTCAGGCTGATACACATCATAGCTTCCCTTATCCGCCAAATCCCTGAAATCGTGCCATCTGCGGTTCATCTCGCCGCCTGCAATACGAATATCCGTCATCTCCCGCAGGCGGGCCAGGTTGTCGTAATCCGCGTGATGGAGCGGCTCCTCCAGCCAGTATACACCCAGCTTCTCCAGCTCCCTGGCCACCTTGACCGCTTTTTTCAAATCCCAGATACGCTCCACATCCCACGGCATTTTCCAGGCCTGGTTGCCGTCCACCATGATTTCCATCTTATCGCCAATAGCCTTCCTGACAGCCTCTATGACCTTGATATCCTCCCTTACATCCTCATGATGGAAACGGATTTTCATTGCCTTAAATCCCATGTCCACATATTCCTTAGCCTTCTCAGCCCTTTCCTCAGCCGGAATCCTGGCGCCGCAGGAGCAGTATGCCTTTATCTTATCCTGCTTCCCTCCCAAAAGCTTATATACAGGCTGCCCGCATTTCTTTCCTATGATATCCCACAGCGCAATATCCAGAGGCCAGCACCTTCCATAATGGAAATCAATGTTGTCAATGACCTTGTTATGGTTTTCCATCTCAAACGGGTCCTTGCCGATAAAGAATTTCTCATGTCCCGCAAAGCCTGTCATAAGGTCGCCGGAGCCAATTCCCGTAATTCCCTCGTCCGTGTATACATAAACAATGGTAGATGCAAACTTTACACGGGGATTCGGGTCCCATGATGCCAAAAATGGCGGGTCCAATGGCTTTGCATACTGTTTGATTTCAATGCCTGTGATTTTCATAAAATACCTCCATACTTATATATGATTTTTATTTTTTCTGTTTAAGCTTATAGCTTCCCGGGCAGCTTTCTTATCCCTTAACCGGGGTCTTTCTGATACTCTTAATAAGGATGACTGCCACGGCAGCGCCAACGATACATGTACCGATGCCGTACAGGAACATGGAACGGTACCCCTGGACCCCCTGGTCAATCCAGCGTCCAATCATAGTGTACAGGAACACGTCCGGAAGATAACCGATGCAGGATGCCATACCGGAGACCGCGCCTGTAACTGAACGGTCTATCTGGGCCTCATCAATAACTGCAAAATAAATGCCTCTCACCGCGTACACGGTTACATTTAACAGGATGAAGTCAAAGACACAGAGCATGGCCAGCGAAGGCTGCTGAGGTGTCAGCAGGAATACAATCAGGAAGGCGATGATAGCCGTATATCCCAGCAGGACTGTCTTTATCCTGGAGCCAATCTTATCAGCCAGGAAACCGCCTGTGATTCCGCCTGCAAACTGTATGATGTATCGGATGCCTCCTATCTGGACGCTGAAATTCTTGGACATGCCGTATACGGATACCATGTAAGGCGGCAGGAAACTGAGGATTGCGTAAATGGAATAAGCGGTAAAGATTATGAGACAAATCATCCACATTTTCGGCATCAGAAGTACGCTCTTAATCTGCTGCACCAGGCTTGTGCCGCTTGCCGCATCCTCCTTCTTATCCTTAATCAGGAACCAGAGGGCGATACCAACTATGATTGCCAGAAGGGCATAGGAGCGGATCACCCAGCTCAGTCCGAACTTGCCGCCTCCCAGGCTGTTAAAAAGTCCCAGAAGCACAAACACTGCCGTGGCCGACACAACACCCCTGCCCCCTTCCAGGATGCCGAACAGCCTTCCCTGCTCATTGCTGTCCCCCAGACACCGCACCGCCTTGATAAGCGCGGACCAGTATGTAAGCACGGTGGTTACGCCGAAGGCCGCAAATATCAGCCTCATTGTGCCGTAGCTTGGGAAGGTGGAAAACAGAAGTCCCACCAGGCCCGTGGATATAAAGGAAATGGTCAGCAGCTTTCTTGGGGACACACGGTCTGCAATCCACCCGCCGAAGAAATAACATATCATGGAAATGGTTGCGTAGGATGTGGAGAGCGCCCCGAATTCCTCATTGCTTAGATTAAGGGCCTCCACCAGCGGAATATAAAATGTATTCCGGATATAGGGAAGCTGGAAAATGACACCAGTACCGCAGCAGAGCACCAACAGGGACGTCCACTTTTTCACATCAAATTTTTTCTTACTGTTCACTGTAAAACCCCCTTTGTACAGTCTTTACTTGTTTTTTGTTGATACGCGTCTCAACTTGTCTCCCATTATAGCGGATAAAAATCAAACTGCTGTCTTCTTGTTCAAAAGACAACAGTTTTGTTACAGCTTTGATACAATCCGCCAAAATTCCTTGTTATCTTATAATATTTGACGCCTCGTACATCCACAGAGTGTCCGGTTTAATCTGGTCTGTCTGGTCCGGCGACTCCAGACGCAGGTAGTCCCCAGCCGGGAACCCCATGGTGACCGTGGTATATACTCCCTCTGCGCTCTCGTATTTCAGCGAACCGTGATGATGCTGCATCACCGACTTGCAGATGGCCAGTCCCATGCCGAAACCGTCCTCCCCCTGGCTGTGGGCCTTATCTCCCTTATAAAACGGCTGGTCTATCTTATCCAGAATATCGGCCGGGATTCCGATTCCATGGTCCGTTACCCGGATAAATGCCAGGGCGTTTTCTTCCCCGGCCGCCCTGATTTCAATCAGTCCCCCTTCATGGGAAGCCTTAATTGCATTGTCCAGCACGTTTTCCATCATGGTAATAAGCAGCTCCCTGTCCCCATAGCAGAATATGCCCTCCGGGATGTCCGTGGTAAAACGGATTTCTTTCTGGTTGGCTTTCATCCGTACTGCCATCAGCGATGTCTCCAGCATTTTTTTCACATCCTGCCGTTCAATATTCAGCAGTCCCGGCTGTATGCGTGACAGCTTAATCATTTTCCGGGTAATGGAATTCAGCCTTTTGCCTTCCTCCAGGATATAGTCCAATGCCTGTTCCTGAAGCTCTTTATCACAGTCATGGTTTTTTAGCAGTTCCGCATAGCCTATGATGGATGTCAGCGGCGTCTTGATTTCGTGGGTCAGATTGCCCACAATCTGTTTGTAATCATCAATGTTTCTGTTGATGGCAGCAGACATGAGATTGAAATTATGGGACAGCTCGCTGATTTCATCCTCTCCCTCCACGGGCAGCTTAAGGGGAATGGATTCCTGAGCCATGAGTTTTGCCGCCTCATTCAGCCGTTCAATGGGAGAGGTAATCCTCTTTGTTATCAGAAACATAATCATGGCTGTAATAAAAGCCTGAAGCAGGCACAGGGCAAAGAAAATATTCAGCTGCATGTCGCAGGATTTATATATATCAGATAAATCCTTAATCATCACTACCTTATACATCATATTGTCATATGGAAATTCAGACTCCACGTACAGATACCTGGAATCCCCTATGTCCTTCATATAAGTGGGCGTATAGGCTGCCTGCCCCTCCACAAAGGTGTAGCGGGGAGCCGGGGGGAACTTTTCAAAGCTGTCATATGTAAGCCTCTCCCCGGCCCATACCTGCAGGTACCGTCCCTCTCCCGCCAGCTCCTCCCTGAAACCGTCCATGAACCCTGACAAGCCTTTTCCGGCCTCTGACTCCTGAAAAAAATTCTCAATTTTCCCCGCGTATACGGACTGGTAATATTCCGTCCTCTCCATCTCTCCTTCCAGCGTAAAGTGCAGTCCTGTCACCACAAGATAAAATCCGCAGAAAAAGAAAATGGCCACGCTGGCTATGAATGCGCCCAGGAATATTTTCTGCCAAAGTTTCATCTGTCATCACTCCCCTTAAGCAGATACCCCACCTTGGTAACAGTCTGTATGATGCCTTCCCAATCCAGCTTTTTCCTCAGCCTCTGGATGTGGATATCCACAGTCCTGGTTTCCCCCACATAGTTATATCCCCATACATCGGAGAGGATTTCCTTTCTGGTCAGCACCTTGTCGCAGTTGGAGCACAGATAATACAGCAGGTCAAACTCCTTGGGAGTCAGCTCCATTTCCTTTCCGTCCTTAAGCACACGGTGCAGGTCAGGGTCCACACTGATGTTCCTGACATTGAGGGACACGGGACGGCGCCTGCACCGGCGCAGCACCGCTCCCACTCTGGCTAAAAGGTCCATACTGTCAAATGGCTTTGTTATGTAATCATCGGCTCCCACCTGGAGGCACTGGACCTTGCTGCTCAAATCATCCAGGGCAGTCACCACGATAATGGGCATCCGGAAATCCTTTACCCTGGCCAGGATATCAACCCCGCTTACCTTTGGCAGCATCAAATCCAGAATCAGCAGGTCAAAGGGTTCTGCCTCCAGAATCTCCAGTGCAAACTCCCCGTCATAAACCTGGCTGGTATCGTATCCGGCAAAGGACAGGTGGGTCTTAATCAGGTTGGATATGGCCTTATTATCTTCTGCAATCAGTATCCGGTACATGCTTCTCATCCCCCTATCTTACATTTCGTCATTTGTATTCTGGCTGCACTTATCGTATTTCCCGGGATTGCGCATTATCTTAATCAGTGCTGCGCAGGAGGCAATCTGCAGGAACATGGAGGGAAAACCGCCTATGCTGGCAAGAGTCTTTGCGCCTCCCACTCCTGTGAACACAGCCATGACAGCCGCCATAATGCCGATTATCAGGCCCCAGAGTATCTTAAGGGCCACCGGGGCCTCCATCTCCTCCTCAGACATTCCGCTGGTGCACACAGAAGCAATTGCATTGGTATTGGAATCAGCGGCAGTGACAAAGGATATGAAGGTGGCAAGCACAAACACAGGAATACACAGCTGACGCAGGGGAAGCACCTCGAAAAGCTTATATACAATGGATTCTGCCCCGGATGTCTCCAGCAGCGGAATCAGGCTCTCCTGCATGTGCATATGGATGGCGGTGCCGCCGAATATGGAAACCCAAATCATGGAAAAAACAGTGGGCACAAACAGGTTTATGATAATACAGTCTCTTATTTTATATCCTCTGGCCAGTTTCCCCAGGAACAAGGCTGTAACCGGCGCCCAGGCCAGGTAACTGGCCCAGTATCCCACCTTCATATTCCCCAGGCTGGACCAGGAGCTGTTGCCAAGATTCATGGAATCCGTAAACAGATTGCGCATGAAAAAGGAATCCATCAGCTCTCCCACTGATTCCGTACCAAAATTCAGGATAAATTTTGTGGGACCAAACAGGAAAATGAACAGAATCAGAAACGAAAATATGTATACATTAAAGCTGGAAAGCCACTTAATCCCCTTCATAATGCCGGACGACGCCGATATGGTATAGACCAGTATAATGGCCGCCATAACCATTATCAGCATAATGCTGTTGGTGGGTATGCCTGTTATGTTGGATACGCCTCCTGCCACGGAAAAAGCTCCTGTGGACAGGGAACCGGACATGCCGGCGCAGAGTATGAAGATACAGAGAGCGTCAATGCCGTCCGCCAGTCTTCCCTTTGTGGCCCGTTCCCCCAGTAACGGAGAGATGCAGGACCCCAATGAAAATGGTTTCTTCATATTGTAATAGGTAAATGCAAACACGGTTGCCGCCAGGGCATAGATTGCATAAGGTGTGATTCCCCAGTGCAGATACATCTGGGCCATGGCAAAAACAGCTGCCTGGGGCGAGTTTGGCTCAATATCAAAAAAGGGCGACGGGTCGCTCATGAGATAAAGCGGCTCTGCCGCTGCCCAGAACATCAGGCCTGCCGCAATGGTGGTACACAGGCTGATAGCAAACCAGTTGAATTTGCCCAGTATTGGTTTGGCGTCCTTTCCGCCGATGACCGTGTTGCCGAATTTAGAAAAGCAGGCATAAAAACAAACTCCCACTGCCGCCAGTCCATAACCGGAAAACAGCCATTTAAAATTGCCCCAAATCCAATCCTTTACCCCGTTGACCACCTTCAAAAAGGCATCCTGGGACACAAACCCCAGTATCAATACCATTAACAGTACCAAAAACGGCGGCCAGAATACCCAGCCCCTTAGCCTGCTCTGCCTTTTTCCCCCTGACATGTTCCCCATTTAACAGTACCTCCTCATCTTTTGTCCCGTCTCCTTTACTGCCGGAGACGTTTAACCTGTGGTTGTATCATTTAACCTGTAAACTAAAGTAATTAGGCTCATTATATCATTTGTACACGGAACCCAGAAACAATTTTACAACTCTGATACAAAAACCAGGCAGGTTATCCGCCAAAAAAAGGCTGCGTTTCCACTGGCCAATGCCGGTGACACCACAACCTTTAATCATAGACCGGTACCTTAAAACCGGCTGCCTATTCACTTTGTTTATCCAATCCCAGATATTTCCTCACCCCGGCCGCAAACAGCTGCTCCCTTTTTACGGCCGTATCCGGGTACACCTCAGCCTCCTCCTTCCACACATCCATTACAAGCCCCGGCCGCGCCCCCATCATACTGCAAAGTTCTTCAGCCGTGTAAACCGCATCCTCACACAGACCCAGCATGTCCATGATACGGTGGTCCAGCATCTCATTATAGCTGTTCTTGGAGCTGATTCCTTTTATGTGCGAAATACAGTCCGTGCATTTCCGGTCACTGCCCAGGAACCGGCAGGGCCTGCATATGTCATCTGCCCCGGCTGTAACTTTTATCTGCTGCTGGCGGTTCTGTATTATCCCGTTTGCCGCCCTGTAAAAATCATGGCCGTAATCCGTATCCGGTACAAACACCTGGATTCCGCCTCCAAGCAGCTTGATAATATCCATAAAATGATGGGGTTTAATAACCATTTTAATATCTCCTGTTCATCCGGAATCTTTCTACAGCCCCAGATACTCCTCAAACAGATTGCACACCCTGACCGCATCCGCCTCATGTTCCATCTCGCAGAATATGCGGAGCAAAGGTTCTGTGCCTGAAAACCTGGCGATTACCCAGCCTCCGTTCTTAAAATATACCTTGCATCCGTCAATATAGGATACATGGTCTGTCTCAAATGGCAGCTCCGGCAGTTTCTTTTCCTCCATAAGGATGTGATGGATACGTTCCTTTTCCTCCGGCGTGAACCTGTAATCACGCTCCGCCATGTGGATGGCCCCGTACTCCTTTCTGATATCCGCTGCAATCTCCGACAGCTTCTTGCCGCTGACAGCTATCATCTCCACCAGAAGGGTGGCTGCATAGATGCCGTCTTTACCGTGTATATGGCCTTTTACCGTCAGACCACCTGAGGACTCACCGCCTATAATGGCGTCTTTCTCCTGCATTTTAGCGGATATATGCTTGAATCCCACGGGCACCTCGTAGCATTTCTGTCCAAAGCTCTCAGCCACCTTATCCAGCACATGGGTGGTGGCCAGGTTGCGCACGGCAGGTCCCCTCCACCCCTTGTATTTCAGCAGATAGTAGTAGAGCATGACCAGTATGTCGTTTGCATGGAGATAATGCCCCTGGTCATCAATCACTCCCAGCCTATCCGCATCCCCGTCCGTTGCAATACCGATATCACAATAGCGGTCCAGCACATAATTCTGCAGATTCCGCAGGGTCCGCTCTGTGGGCGCGGGCATCTTTCCGCCAAAGAGGGTATCGTGCCTGGAGTTAATGGTTTCTATGGTGCACCTTGCAATGGAAAGAATGGTGCTCAGGGCCGTCAGGCTCACACCGTACATGGGGTCAATGGCAATACGCAAATCCCGTTCCTTGATGGCATCCATGTTAATCACGGAAATGATATTATCCAGGTACTCGTTCATGGGATTAATTTCCCGGACCATGCCCTGCCTCACAAGCTCCAGATATGAGGGCGGGGGCATCTGCCCGTTTTCCTCCTCATTTGGCATGTAGAGCTCCTCCGCCTGTTCCAGGTAATACTCAATTTCCGAAGTCTGTTTCTCATCCGCATCCCGGCCTCCGTAGGTAAACACCTTGATACCGTTATAGATGGCCGGATTATGGCTGGCGGTCACCATCATGCCGTAGCTCAGTTCATGCTTCATCACATAGAACATTACCAGGGGGGTGGGCGAGCTGCGGTTTACAAACCACACACGGATTCCCTGATTCCCAAATATCTCGCAGGACCATATGATGGCCTCCTTTGAAAGAAACCGCCGGTCATACCCCATGACAATGCCCTGGCCCTCCGCTCCCTCTGCCTTCATCTTAAGGCATATGGCCAATGCCAGCTTCTGTATGTTCTCTTTTGTAAATTCTTCTCCAATAATGGCTCTCCAGCCGCCTGTACCGAACTTTACCATATGTTTTCTCCTAACACTACACGATTGACACCTTTCCTTTGCTCACCTTCAGGAAAATAAGCAGCATGACCACTGTGCTCACAGTCAGTATTGATGCCAGGGCTGCCGCTGTGCCGTAACTGTTGCGCACCACCTCTGTATAGATGGCCACGGAAATGGTACTTGTCTTGCCGCCGTAGAGCATGACGCTGGATGACAGCTCATTGATACAGGTAATCCAGCTGAGGATGGCTCCGGACAGGACGCCGGGCGCCATAAGCCTTGCTGTCACCTTGCCGAAGGTCTTCATAGGAGACACGCCCAGGCTGATGGACGCCTCCTCCACACTCGGATCCATCTGCTGCAGGAAGGCGCTTCCCGACCGGACCGTGTAGGGCAGTTTCCTGACCACAAAAGCTATAATGATAATCAGGGCCGTACCTGTCAGGATGACAGGAGGCTTATTGAATGCAACGATTAAGCTGATACCAAGCACTGCTCCGGGAATGACAAAGGGGAACATGATGATTAAATCCATCAGCTGCCCGGCCAGACCCTTCTGCCGGACCACGATATAGGAAATCAGCATACCCAGCGCTATGATAAACACAATGGCAATGGTGGAGAATACAAAGGTATTCCTGATGTTGGTCCACAGGCGGTTGAAAATAGTAATGTAGCTGCCAAGGCTGAATCCCTTCTGGAAGCCTGTGAAATCACACTTGATAAAGCTGGTGATAAGCACCACAATCTGGGGCAGGATTCCCACAAAAGTAACCAGCATCACAGGGAAGGTCACCAGGAAACGCTTCAATCCGTGCAGCACCTCTTCCTTGGGAGGGCGCATGGCTGTCATGACATAATTCTTTCTGGATACATAATACTTCTGCACCAGCAGAACGGTTGTGGAACAGATTACAATGATAACAGACAGGGCACTGGCCAGGTGGGCGTTGCCCCCAATCTCACTCATGTATTCATTGTATACCAGAACCGGAAGCACCATATATCCCTCGCCAATCAGCATGGGCGTTCCAAAATCAGCCAGGCTGGTCATAAACACCATGATGGCTCCTGCTGCGATGGACGGAAGCACCACTGGCAAGGTAATGGTCCACAGTCTGCGCAGCTTATTGCTGCCCAGATTTTCCGCGGCCTCCTCCAGGCTGGAATCAATGCTTCCCATGGCCCCTGAGGTATACAGGTACACATAGGGGAATAATTTAAAGGTAAATACGATGATAATGCCAATTTTGCCGTAAATGCTGGGCAGATGGATACCGATATTGGCAAACATGCTGGTGATGAAACCGGAACGCCCGAACAGGGTAATCCAGCTGTAAGCCCCGATAAAAGGAGGACTCATAAGGCTCATGATGATGAAAATATGGATGAACCTCTTTCCCACTATGTTATATCTGGACATGACATAGGCTATGGGCACGCCTACCACCAGGGTGGTCAGTGTAGTTACAACGGACACGAACAGGCTTCGTCCGAGAGCCGTGTAGTAGTACTTCTTAGTAAAGAACCGGATATAGTTCTCCAGGGTAAAGCCAGCTGCATTTTTTGAAAAGAAGCTTCGTGTTATCAGGGTACAGAAGGGATAAAACAGGAAAATCAGCATGAATCCCACTACCAGCACCTTGACCCAGAACCAGAAATCCAGCTTTTTCCGCGATTTTACCATGAAATCACCTCCTGGGTCTGGGCATCGTACACGCCTACCGCATTGATATCAAAGTTTACCTTCACCCTCTGCCCGTCAGGACGCAGCTCACGCACATCCTTTGTGTACTCGTTAAGCTGCACGGTCTGGCCGTTATCCAGTTCAATTTCATATTCAATGAAATCCCCCAGGAAGGTGGATATGACAATTTTTCCCGGCAGTCCTTCCTTCTCGTCAAAGAACAGCTGCTCCGGCCTGGCTGAAATAATCCCCTTTCCCTTAAAGGGGGCCTTAAGCCTGCATGTGATGGTGCACTCACCCTTGATGTCCAGGATAGCTGCCTCCGGATGTTTGCCGTCCACATCACATTCCACAAAATTGGACACGCCGATGAATCCTGCCACAAAGGTGTTCTGAGGCTTCTTGTATATATCCTCAGGGGACCCCACCTGCATCACGTCCCCCTCTTTGATAACTGCTATGCGGTCTGAGATGGCCAGGGCCTCCTCCTGGTCATGGGTCACATAGATGGTGGTGATTCCCAGCCGGCGCTGGAGCTTCTTGATAACCGTCCTCATCTGTACCCTGAGCTTTGCGTCCAGGTTGGACAGGGGCTCATCCATCAGCAGTACGCCGGGCTCTATGACAAAGGCCCTTGCAAGGGCCACCCTCTGCTGCTGTCCTCCTGACAGCTCATTGGGCTTTCTGTCCTTTAACTTCTTAATCTGAACCAGGTCAAGGGCCTCATCCACCTTGCCTGGAATCTGGTCCTTTGGATACTTCTTTGCCTTTAACCCGTAGGCCACATTCTCCGCCACAGTCAGATGGGGGAAGATGGCGTAGTTCTGGAACACCATGCCGATATCTCTCTTATGGGCTTCCAGATTGTTGATGACCTTGTCGTCGAAGCAGATTTCCCCGCCATCCACGCTGTTAAACCCTGCTATCATCCTGAGCAAGGTGGTCTTGCCGCATCCGGAGGGCCCCAACAGTGTAAAAAATTCGCCCTGTTTTATCTCCAGATTCACTCCTTTTAACGCTGTAAAATCACCGTACCTCTTAACGGCGTCCTTTATGATAACTGCATGGCTCATACCAGTCTCCTCCAATCATACCCTTTACGTGAAAGACTGTCCCGCCCTTCCGGGTCCGGACAGCCTTTTCACCATGTTCCTCTGACAGTTTAACGTTTCCTGATTACTTAATACCTACTGCTTATATATACACAAATACTCCCTCGGATTTAGTCTACCATAATGTCATTGAAGTGCTCAATGATGGCTTCCTTCTCATTGGCTGCCCAGTCAAAGTCATAATCAACCAGCGGGATATCTTCCAGTTTAGCCATGCCCTCGCCAACTTCCATGTCGCTTCTTACAGGACGTCGTCCCCAGTTTCCGCTCTGCTCTGTCTGGCACTCTTTGGAAGTAACAAAATCAATGAACAGCTTTGCATTTTCCTCATTGGGGCATCCCTTAACCAGGGCAACGCCGTCAGGAACAGCACTGGTTCCATCCTTCGGATATACAAATCCTACCGACGGGTCATCCTTATACTGTACAGCTGCCTTCTCCAGGGTCAGACCTACATAGAACTCGCCGTCTGCCACCATCTTATGGCACTTGCCTGAAGAGTCAACAATCTTTCCGTCCAGGTTGTCATATAATTTCTTGATGAAATCCCATCCGTCTTCCTTGCCGCCATGGCCCAGAATCATGGTACACAGCTGTGTATAAGCAGAACCGGACTTGGATGGCAGACAATATGCAATCTTGCCCTTCCACTCAGGCTTTGTTAGGTCTTCCCATGTCTCCGGAATGGTCAGTCCGTCCTTCTCAATCAGGTCCTTGTTATAGAAAATAACCATTGGCAATGGGCTCTCGCCAATCCACAGCCCATCCGGGTCCTTGTAAGCAGCGCCTATGAATTCATCGTTAGCACATACATAAGGTTCAAAATATTCCTTAAATGCTGCCAGGGAGTCAGCGCCGCCGCCCCACAATACGTCTGCAATGGGGTTGGCTGTCTCAGCCGCAATACGGTTGCACAGCTCGCCGGTACCTGCTGCCACTACCTCAACCTTAACATTGGGATACTTCTCCATGAACAGGTTAACGCCTGCATTCAGCGGATCTGCATCATGGGGTGAATATACCACCACGGTTCCCTTATAATCCTCAGGAGCCTTCTCACCTGCGGCCGCTGCCTCTGCCTTAGGCTCTTCTGCCTTCTCCTCCGCCTTAGTCTCTGCCGGTGCTTCTGTGGCAGCAGGAGCTGCCGTGGTATCGGCCGGCTTATCGCCGCCGCATGCCGCCAGGCTTAAAACCATCATTGCTGCCAGTGAAGCTGTTAAAAACCGTTTTTTCATAATACACCTCTCCTTTTATATCATATTTTCAGTTCACGTAATCATTGGGAGTTTTTACCTCCGATAGTCATATTATATGACTTTATTGTGCGTTTTTCCATTTGTTATTCTTACATTTCTTTTGTTATTCTGAACTATTGCATAGTTTTAATGGCTTTTTTTATATTTATATATGCATATTATCCACTCTCCGGGAGCCCTTTTACCGAACCGTCATAAACATCTGTATAAATATGGGCAAAAAAAGCCGCGGCATTTTCAATCTGCCACGGCATTCTCTGTTTCAAACACATATTTAGTTAATTCCAGCGCCTGTTCCGCCTGCCTGTTCCTGTTCCGGCCTATTTCCTATATCCGCATTTCGGACACACGCCGTTTTCATCTAATGCAATACCGCATAACGGACAGCGGTCCATGGTCCTCTGGGGCTTAAATTCCTCGGACGCTGCATTTACACCGCTGGTAAAGGTTATTTTCACGATGTTTAACTTGTCCTTCAGCAAGTCATAGACAATTTTAATCATGCCCTCAACCGTCATTGTCTCCTTTGTTACAACCAGACGGCATTCCGGATATGCTGTGGCAAGCTCTGTTTTAAAGGCCGGGCCTTTCATTGTATTGTTAGGAGCCCCGTCCTTGATACCCTGGGCCTCATATACCCCCAGGAGCGCCGGAAGCAATGGGTCGTCTTCCCGTAAAATCGTAGCATGGTCAAAGTTTTTCAGAACCTCCCATGCTGTTTTCTGAATCTCGTTACAGGGGAATACCATATTGACACCTGCATTAACCGTATCCTCTACCTCCAATGTCAATATGCCTGTGTGTCCGTGCAGATACTGTGCTTCACCCTTAAAACCATAAAACCTGTGTGCATACTGTAAATCCAACCTGGTGATACTTCTCATATAAAACCTCCTTTTCTTCTGTATTTACGGGTTTCTAAAAATAATAACTATTCTTATTATCATTATAGTCAATATACCCGCAGAAGTCAAGGAAAATCCATCTGTAATTTCAACTATCTTAACATGCAAATCCTTACTCTTCCTCAGCCAATTCCCTTACTGCCCGGATTCCGGTATCAACCTCTTCCTCTGTGTTAAAGTAAGAAAAGCTGAACCGCACCATTCCCTGTTCCACGGTTTTAAAGGATTCATGCATCAGAGGCGCACAGTGGGCGCCCGGCCGGGTGGAGATTCCGTAGGTGACAGCCAGTTCGTCGCTGACCTCCGAGGAATCGTAATTTCCGATATTCAGGGCCACGATGGCTGCCCGCTCATCCGAAGAGAAATCACCGTACACCCGTACACCCGGTATCCCCGACACTCCCTCATAAAACCGGCGCATCAGTTCCGCCTCTCTCCGGTGGATGTTTTCCACTCCCGTCTCCTTTATGAAGCCAAGGGCGGCGTGAAGACCTGCTATTCCATGGCCGTTCAGCGTACCTGCCTCCAGGGCAGTGGGCATGTCCTGGGGATGTTCTTTCAGATAGGTGTGGACGCCGCTTCCCCCTGCCTTAAGGGGTTTTATACGGATGCCGTCACCCACGCAGATTCCGCCTGTTCCCTGGGGGCCCAGAAGCCCCTTATGGCCGGTAAAGCACAGCACATCTATATGCATCCGCTTCATGTCAATGGGAAGGACTCCCGCTGTCTGGGACGCATCCACCACCAGGCGGATTCCATGTCTGCGGCACAGCCCGCCAATGCGTTCCAAATCCATCCGGTTGCCCGTCAGGTTGGAAGCGTGGGTACATACAACTGCCTTTGTCTCAGGCCGTATGCTTTCCTCCAGCCGGTCATAACACAGAACTCCCTTCTCATCGCAGGGCAGAATCGTCAGGCTGACTCCCCGCTTTTCCATCAGATAAAGAGGACGGAGCACGGAATTATGCTCCAGCACCGTGGTAATCACATGGTCCCCTTCTGAGAACAGGCCCTGGATGACCGTGTTCAGGCTTTCCGTGGAATTACTGGTAAATGCAACCTGCAGGGGATTGCCCAGGTGAAACAATTCAGAAATCCTCTCCCTGGTTTCATAAATCATCCTGGACGCATCCAGGGAAGCCTCATGGGCCCCTCTGCCGGAATTGCCAAAATTCCTCATGGCATCCGCAACCGCGTCTATAACGCAGTCCGGTTTCCTCATGGTAGTAGCTGCATTGTCAAAATAAATCATAATAGCGCCTCCCTTTCCCACCTTATCAATCGGGAAATTCCAATCACAATCCGGTCCCGCCCAACATTCATACACGGGGCGGGACATCTGTTGGCATACACCCTGATATCAGTACATGAGCTGAACCATTTCCTCATGCTCCACGCCCTTTTCCTTCATAAACCCTGCCATCTCTTCTTCCATGTCAGGTTCGCAGCACCAGGCAAGGCCGCAGCCCGCGGATATTTCCCTGGGCACCGGTATCATCCTTCCTGACTTCCGGTTCTCCTTACAAAGCTTTTCCATGGCAATGGCTTCAGCCGTGGTATGAAATGTTATAATTAATTTCGGTTCTTTTTTTCTCATCCCATCAATCCTTTCGTATCTAAAAATATGCTGCAGCAGACTGTCACCAGGCTGTCAAACAGCCTGACACCTTCCACTGCAGCATCCGGTTTCAGAAGCCCTGGTTCAGACACGCTGTGACTCCGGGACATCTGTTTTATTCAATCACTATTTCAAATTCAGACCCTTTTTCGGTTACTGTAGCCGTCTTTCCCTGGCTCTTTGCGTACTTTTCAACATTCATCCTGGTATGAGGTTCACTGACCAGCACCCTGACTGTCTCTCCCTTGTGTTTCTTAAGGGCCGCCGCTGTCAGCAATACAGGCTCCGGACAGGATAGTCCTCTTGCATCTACTTCGTACATATCTCCTACCTCCTATTTCCCTTCCTCTGACTTTGGCACAAATCCAATGATGAACAGGATGACAATACATCCAATCACCGCAGCCTTGCCGGCCACGGCAAGGCCGCCTGGCGCCGCCGGGGTATCTGCGGTGGCTGCCGCTGCCGCGGATGCAGCCAGCCCGAAGTTGTGGCAGAAAGCAGCTCCCACAAGAAGCCCAAGGAATGTAACCGCAGAGTCAGATGAGCCCTGACCGGCTAAGACCAGCTGGCGCAGCGGGCATCCGCCTGCCAGGACCGCTGCAAAACCAACAGCGTAAAGTCCCAGGATATTCCAGATATGTTGTGAATGTGCTACCGGCTGTCCTGCAAAGGAAAGCTTGAAGCCGCCTGTGGCCAGGTTAAACACCAGCATGACAGCAAACAGTCCGCCGATGACAGTAATCAAATCAAAATTCTTCATTAAAATGACGTCGCGGATACTGCCTGCAAAACAGGTTCTGCATTTCTGTGCTATGGCGCCAAACAACAGGACCACAACCAGAGCAAGAAGCGCTGGTGCATGCATGCTGCCAGGACCTTTTTCACTGAATGCAAATAATGTGGTGGTCAGGCTCAGTACAAACAATATCACCAGGGCAACCGGGAGCACTGCCCCGTTTATCTTTCCGGTTTCATGAGCCCTTCCCAGTGAAAAGCCCTGCTTTAAGGCGATTGTACCTGTAAATACACCGGCCGCAAATCCGATGAATCCTACATGTGCATTTAAATCACCGGCTGACATGCGGATTACCATGCGCAGCGGGCATCCCAGGAATGCCAGGGAGCCAATCATCATGATGACGCCCAGGATAAAACGCAACATGGGAGACGACCCGGCTGTGGAACGGTATTCCCTGGTTGCCAGTGCAATCAGGAAGGAGCCGCAGACAAAGCCCACGATTTCAGGCCTGAAATACTGCACAACGGCTGCCGTGTGAAGCTTCATGGCCCCGGCGGAATCCCTGATGAAGCAGGCCACGCAGATAGCCATGTTCTTTGGGTTTCCAAAGTAAGCGAGAATACATGCCAGTATTCCCAGCGCCACTCCGGACAGGAGCAGTGTCTTTTTAGAACTTGTCAGATTCATAATCATATCCCCTTTTCTTTTGGTAAAATCAACTGAAAATCATTCGTAAATCAATTCATGTTTTACCTATATTTCCTTAATCATCTTACCAAAATGGAAGGGGCAAATCCAATTCAAAAAAACATGGAACCGCTTTTTAATATAGACTTTTTCTATACAAAACACTATTCCCGCCTGATTCATACATAACCCGCTACATAAACCGCCCGATATCCTGCTGCCAGTTCCTGTCCCTGTATTCAATCACAAGGTCCCGGAATGCCTCCGCAATCGGAGACAGGCGAATGTTCTTGCTGTATACCATGTAAAAGGTCCGTTTCTTCTCCAGGCCGTCTATCTTTAAATATTTAATCCGGTGGCTTTCTTCCTTTTCACCGGCAGCCATCCTGGAGAGAATGGATATTCCCAAGCCTCCGGCCACTGCCTGCTTAATGGCCTCAGTGCTGTTCATCCGGGCAATCACATCCACATTTTTAAACACAGGCACACCGTGGATTTCCGCCTTTTCCATCTCCTGCTTTGTGCCTGAGCCTTCCTCGCGCAGAATGAATGTCTCATGTTCAAAGTCCTGGAAGCTCACCGTACTTCCCTTTTTCCACCGTGCAAACTTTTCCGTGTCCGGCACAATCAGCACCAGCTCATCCATGAAAACCGGCTCATACACCAGACTGTTATGCATCTTATAGCCCGTGAGTCCAATCTCACCCTTCTGGCTCATAACATTGTCAATCACCGTCTTGCTGTCCGACTGGTCCACATAAAACCGTATTTTCGGGCATTTGGCGTGAAACTCCCCTATGAGCCTTGGAAGATAATACTGTCCCGGAATACTGGACGCATATACATCCAGAACACCATCCATTGCCTCGCACTGGGTCTGCACGGTTGCCAGTGCCTGGGACCGGGTATGGAGCATGTCGATGGCATAGGGATAAAACAGCTCGCCCTGCTTTGTAAGGGTTATCTCCCTTCCTGTACGGTTCACAAGGGTTGTTCCCAGCTCATTTTCCAGGTTATTGATATGAGCGCTGATGGTTGGCTGGGTCAGGAAGGTGGCATCTGCTGCTTTTGAAAAACTTTTGTACTTTACCGCATTTACAAATGCTTCTAATTGTCTGAATTCCATAGCCGCCTACCTTGTCTTCTGGACAAGAATACGCACATCGTCCTGTTTCTTTGTTATCTTCTGCTGGTCGCAGTACTCCAGGAACAGAACGGCATACTTTCTGGAGGTTCCCAGCAAATCCCTGTAATCACCCAGGGAAATGGTGGGATGGCTCTCAAAGTATCCCCTAAGGAGTCCCATGGCTTTGTCCCAGTTGTCCTTATGAATCAGGGCGCCGGGATTTATCTTGACCAATGTGCCTTTCTTCACCAAATCATTCGCAATCTGTTTGGCCATCTTTTTGTCCTTGAATTTATTGATTACATCGTCCGTGGCCGGTATCTCATATCCCGCCTTCAGGTATGTCTCCTCTATCTCCTTTAACATCCCCTTAAGCTCATGGGAATATTCAGCATTAAATCCAGCAGCTGCAATGGCGCTTGCCATGGTAACCGTGATGCTGCGCTTTATCATCTCATTTAAGAGGACGTCTGCTTTCCTGGACTCCCGAATCTTAAAATTATCCAATATACGGCTCTTAAATTCTTCCTTCTCCATACCATCGGAAATAGGATTCTCCTTATGGAACTGATTCAGAAGCTCGGTACCAAACTGTGTAATTTCATTCCAGTAATCCTTATGGATAAAGCTTCCATCGCTGAGGCGGATGGCCTTCTTTCCCTTGACCAGGACCTCCAGCTGCTCCTCTGTCTCCTGGTTGGTCCAGTTCAGCTTGGTAGCCAGTATCTTTGGAACAGGGAAGTACCGGCTCTCCTCTTTAAGCTCCAGCTCCAGTACCTCCAAATCAGTGCCCAGCTCCTTAATATGAAGGCTGTCAATGACCTCATCGTGGTTCCTCTTATGCTTTAAGGCCTCTGCCTCCAGCACAATGCCTCCGCCGAAGGTAATGGTGGGCGAATAGAAACGGATGATGAACCTGTCATTCCTCCTTACGGCCACAGGCTCGTCGAAACGGAACTGCACATAGGCCTCCTCGCCCGCGGACAGCACGTCCTTGTCAAGCAGGACTGCCTTGCATATGGCCTGGGCCGATCCATAGTTGATGTGGACCCTGTCCCCGTTTCTCAGTTCCCTGTCCGTGGATGAAAACAGCTGCACCTTAGCATCTATGAACTGGCTTTTCAGCAGGGAATCCTGGGCAGCCAGAACCTCTCCCCTGTTAATCTCATCCTTTTTAATGTTCACCAGGTTCAGGGCTGTTCTCTGCCCCGCATAGGCCATGTCCACCTTGTGGCCATGGGTCTGTATCTCCCTGATTTTAACTGTTTTTTCAGTGGGATACAATTCTACCTCCTGTCCCACCTGGCAGCAGCCCTCCAAAAGGGTGCCGGTAACAACCGTACCAAATCCTTCCATGGTAAATACACGGTCTATGGGAAGGCGGAACAGTTCCTTTTCCTGGCGCCTGGCGCCAGCCGCCCTTACCTTATCCACTATCATCTGCTTTAACTCATTGATATTTTTGCCGGTATAAGCAGATACCTGGATGCGGTCGGCCTTTTCCATAAAGGTCCCCTTGACCAGGTTGTCCACATCGTCATTTACCAGCTCGGCCCAGTCCTCATCCACCAGGTCGGCCTTGGTAAACACCACAATGCCCTGCTTGATATGGAGCATCTTCAGAATCTCAAAGTGCTCCACGGTCTGGGGCATAACGCCCTCATCCAGGGCAACGACCAGAAGCACCAGGTCTATGCCGCCAATACCTGCCAGCATGTTCTTCACGAACTTCTCATGGCCCGGAACATCGATAATACCAATATGGATTCCGGCATCATTGGGCAGGTTGGCGAATCCCAGCTCTATGGTGATTCCCCTTTTCTGCTCCTCCTTCAGTCTGTCCGTATCCGTCCCTGTAAGAGCCTTTATGAGACATGTCTTGCCGTGGTCCACATGACCGGCTGTTCCTACTATCACATTTTGCATATTATCACCCCTCAACCTGTCTGCTGTCCATTGCCAAAAATGCTGCTACAATATATTCAAACTCATCTTCCCTGATGGTCCTCACATCCAGATATACCTGGTTATGGGTAATCCTGACAATAATCGGAATCTCTTCCTTGCGGAGAAGACGCTCAATCTTCTCCGGCGTCAGTGCTCTGCCCTGTATGGCCACCGCATATCCGTCCAGGAGCACGGTTGGCGCGGAGCCGCCTCCCACCTGGTCCTTGCACGCCTCTACCTCCACGGTAAAGTTATGGGTTGCCCCACGGATGGCTTCGGCCAGGCGCTCTGCCTTGTCCTTAAGCTCTTTTGCCGGCGTGGTAATCATGTTCAGCACAGGGATGGTTTTTCTGGCCTGGCGGATATCCGAATACTCAAAGAAGGTGGCCTCCATAGCTGCCAGCGTCATCTTGTCCACCCGGAATGCCCTTGCCAGGGGGTGGGCCTTCATTTTATCAATGTACTCTTTCTTTCCTGCAATGATACCGCCCTGGGGTCCGCCTAACAGCTTGTCCCCGCTGAACAGAATCACGTCTATGCCGGTCTTTAAGGCATCCAGAACCGTAGGCTCGTCCACCCCATACTCTGTCAGGTCTGCCATAAGACCGCTTCCCATATCGTAGATAACCGGAAGATTTAATTTTTTACCCAGCTCCACCATCTCAGGAAGTTCCACCTCCTGGGTGAATCCCAGTATCCTGTAGTTACTTGTGTGTACCTTCATCAGGGCGCCGGTCTCACCTTCGTGATAAGCGTTCAGATAATCCGATGGCTTTGTCTTGTTGGTGGTTCCCACATCCATCAGCTTGGCGCCGCTCTGTTCCATGATTTCCGGCACCCGGAAGGAACCGCCTATTTCCACCAGCTCTCCCCTGGATACAATGACTTCCTTGTCCTTTGCCAGAGCAGAGAGGCAGAGCATGGTTGCCGCCGCATTGTTGTTGACCACCATGGCTGCTTCCGCGCCCGTAATCTTGGTCAGAATTTTCTCCACATGGTCATGGCGGGAACCTCTGGACCCCCGCTTTACATCATATTCCAGGTTTGTATAGTTCCTGGCCACGTCCATGATGCTCTCGCAGGCCTTGTCCGACAGATTTGCCCTTCCCAGATTGGTGTGAAGCACCACTCCTGTTGCATTTATGACCCGACGCAGGCTCTTTTTCTTCTTGCCTGTGATGCGCGCCACAATTTCTGTCATCAGTGTTTCCTTTGTCCCCACCTGATTCCGTTTGCCTTCCAGGATGTCTTTTCTCAGCTCCTCAATGACTTCCCTCACTGAGTCAACAATCACTGACCTGGGCGTACTTTCCGTAAAAAAAAAGAGACGCTCATCCTGCAGCACCTCGTCTATTTTCGGAATCTTTCGGAGTAACTCTCTTCTATCTTCCATCATATATTACCTCCACTACAGATATGGTTTAAACGGAGGAGGTGGGAATCGAACCCACCCAGAGGGCTCTTAACCCCCCACAACGGTTTTGAAGACCGCGAGGCACACCAGCAACCTATCTACCTCCATATCTTTTGGATAGCATTTAACTTTAATATACTATCATGTATTCAGTTGTCTGTCAATCCATAACTTTCTAAATGTTATCGCGAAAACTTTATATTATATTCCGCGCCGCGGAATTTCTCCGCGGACACGGAACATATAACTTATGAATGAATGGCTTTCAGTATGGTATCAGGCCAGAAGGGCCTGACCAGCATGTACTTAGCTGACGTATCCGGCGGCCTTCAGAATCTCATGGGCCTTATCCTTGTTGGCATCGGACATCAGTACGATGGGTCCTGTACAGCCCATGCCGCTCTCCGCATAGATGCCGGCCTTCCACAGTGCCTTAACAGCATCCTCCAGGTCCATAACCTCGATACCCGGAATCTGTGAAGTAACCACTTCCTTAGGAGGCATCTTCACTTCCTCGGCTGCTGCGCCAGCATCCTTCTTGCCTGCAGACTTCAGCTCGTTGATGATATCCTTAAGTCCGGCCTTGTTAGCCTTCTCAAATTCTTCATCAGCAACCTTCTTCCAGTCATGGCGGACCAGGTTGGTGGCGAACTCCATGGCTCCTGCAATAACAGGCGCGCCGGAAGCACGTGATACAATCATGATGAGACGGTCATAACCCTCACCAATACCAGGGCCGTAACCGAATCCAAGGGACTCGTAATTACCGCCTGTGGTGTAGGAGGAGAATACCTTCATCATCAGGTTGCCTGTAAGTGAATCCATAACCATGATATCAGGCGTTCCGCCTAACAGGTCGTTTCCTCTCATGACAATGCCGCCGTCAGCCCTTACGGACTCTGCGAAATGAATGTCATAGCCGTTCTCAGCCAGCTTGAGCAGAGCCTTCTCTGTCTGGCGTGCGCCGTCAATATTAGCAATGCCCACGGTTGGATTCTCCACGCCGTCAGCCTTTGCCGCAATAATTCCATAGATTGCATTCTTTACCATGCCGCTGATACGGTCTGTGTCGGACGTACCTGTGGTAGTTGCGATATACATTGGTTTTCCCTTGCCCGGGGTGATAACCTTTCCGACTGTGGACACACCGATGGGGAATGGATAGTGCATGGTAACGGCGCCGTCAATCTCGCCGGAATCCAGCATCTCTTCCATTTTCTTATGAAGGTCTTCCCCCTCGATAAGGACAGCCTTAAGTCCCTTCATCTCGGCAATCTTCATGGCTTCTTCGATATTATCCTGGCCATGTTCGCTGCCTTCTGAGGCGAAGCCGATAACCGGCTTTTTGCCATATTGTCCTGTTTCAAGAGCATCGGCCACCTCAAGAAAAGTATTAGCAATCATAGCTTTTATTTTCTTATCAGACATAACATATTTCCTTTCTCTCGGTGAAAATTATTCCTCTTCGCCCATCAGACCCTCAGCAAACGCTCTCATGGCCTGGCCAATCATAGCCTTTACCTTGCTCTCATCCACGCCGCCGCTCTCTTCTGAAGCAGAACCGTCGTTGGCCTGAACCACGAAGGATACGCCGTCAAACAGATTGGTCATTCTTCCAAGGAATAAGCTTCCCTTACCGATAATCATGGCGCGCTTTGTCTCGCCTGCCAGGATTTCATCTCTCAGAAGTCCCAGGTAAGGAACGCCTGAAGGAATATGTCCCTGGGTGGGAGCCCAGCCTGTCATACCATGTTCCTTAACGAAATCCGCAATCTCATTGCGCTGTAATTCGCCTCTCTTAACGCCCAGGGCAGCAATCATCTTGTAGTTTGCTTCCGGAACATCGCCTGCGCCTGCCGGCTTGGTGATATCCGGGTTCTGCATCTCAGGAGAGTACTTGTCGATATCCACAATCTTTAAACCAGCCTCATCCAGAGGATTGGTTACCAGGGAGGAGATAACGTTCTGAGGAGCGGAACCTGTTCCAACGGTGTGGCGTCCAACGATATCAGTCCTAATCTGCGGGCTTACACCGTCGTCAGCGCTTACTAATACGGAGAAGCCAGCGATAGCGTCTTCCAGAATCGGAAGGCCCTTCTTCACATGGTCTTTGCCGTTCATGCCTAATTTAGCGGTACAGCCGCCGGCTGTAACCACAACGTTCTTAAATGTGCCGGATTTTACCAGGGCAGCTGCGTGAAGCATTGCATGAGCTGGTCCTGCACAGAAGCCTCTTACGTCAGATCCGGTTGCGTTAACAAATCCTGCAACCTCAGCTGCAGCCTTTGCAAAGTTGCCGCCGCCTCTCTGGTTCATATCGCCGCATGCTTCCTCGCAGCAGTCAACTACATAATCTATATCAGCCGGATTAACTCCTGCCTTTTTTACCAAGTTAAGTAAGGATAATACGTTAGAAGCCTTTGTAACCAGGTTCTCTAACATAACGTGTGCGGATAAGTTTACATCCACATCATGAGCTCTCTTAACAGCGCCAACCAGTACATTGTTATAGTACAGAGGCTCTGCATGCTCGTCATTTACCAGGGCAGCGATTTCTTCTTCTGTTGTCTCGCTGTTCTTATCAAGAACCGCTACATGCTCGTCTGTAAACATGTGATGAGCAGACAGCTTAGCCTTAACATCAGCTGCAAATCCCTTTTCCAGTTTAACCAAATCAAATACGTCACAAATCTGAATCAGACCGTAAAATTCATCTTCCGGCATGATTTCGCCGTACTTACCTTCTTTGCTGGCTCCCTCCATCAATTTATCATACCAGGGGAATCCAACCTCAGCCATCTTCTGTGGCTTTTCATTGCCAATATATACCTGGTTCGGCATATAGTTAACGGCATCCTCAAAACTCCTCAAATGACTTGGAAGTTCCTTCAAATATTCTGACTCAGGATTAACAATCATCTCTGTTGTCTGTGTTGTACCATTGTGAATAACCATATCAGGTGTAACCGCCAATGTATAGCTGGCACCCTTTAAAACTGCATAACCGTTCATTCCTTCACCTCACCATAATTTATGACATCTAGTACTGCGTTGCGCAAGTCTCAGTCCGCGGCTGTCTCCGCGCTGCTGATGCGGATTACAGCTATGTACCATACTGGAACTTGCGCAATGCAGTACTAGCATAGTTGCACAATAAAACCCCTTTATTGCACAAAACCCCCGGAGACCCCATGAAGAGCCTCCAGGGGAATTACATTTTAATTATAAATATTTGCAATACTGCTCTCTGATGGAAGACATCTCCTTAGCGATGTCATCAACGTCCATAACCATCTCCATCATACTAATCTGGTCGTCATAAACGCTGCTGTCAACCTCATCTTTGATTTCGTTCTCACAAACATGGAATACACTTAGTCCCAACTGGACTCCTGCTAGAGGACCTGCAAAAGTAGGATCGCCTGCTGTAACGGTTTCTGCAGCTAAACCAGCTGCCTCACCCTCTGCTGCTCCAAGAACAACTACAATGTTCTCAGCGCCGTACTGCTCAGCGAAATCTTTAACTCTCTTCTGATTTTCCAGATCCATAGCACCAGCGGCCGTTCAGACGAAGCACTCAGTTGAAGAATATACAACTTCGGCGCCTGCGGTCTTTACGCATTCTTCTATGGCTGGTCCCGGAATACCGTCACGGTCTCCGATGATGATGACTTTTTTGTCTTTCAAAATTGCCATATCCGTTTTCCTCCTTATTTTATTTTTGGTATTTAATTTGGCTGCCGGGCGTATGCCCGGCGCCATAATATAGACAAACGTCAGTATTGACGGTTGCTAGTAAAATAATGCGGTTGTCTGAGGACAAATTATAAGTTAGCCTCAATCATAGCCTTGATGTTCTCAACAGTTGCATCGTCCTTAACGCACTCGGCAACCTTCTCGCCGCCCTTGTAGATAGCGATAACAGGAAGACCAAGAATCTTCTGTCCGATTGCCAGACGACGTGCCTTGGTGGTGTTTAAAGAGGTGAATTTAATCTTATCGCCGTAATCACCCTCCATAGCATGGATATGTGGCATAAGAGCCTGGCATGGTACACATCCATCACCGTAGAAGTCAACCAGTACTGTGCCTTCAGCCTTCAATACTTCTTCTTCAAAATTGTCCTTGGTTAAATCTACCATTGGTATTACCTTCCTTTCTCAACTATGAATCACTTATTTCTGCTCTGCCAGCCATCTCTCAACCTGCATGGAAGCGATTGCTCCGTCAGCAGCAGCAGTAACAACCTGTCTTAAGCTCTTTACACGGATATCGCCAACTGCGTACACGCCTTCCACACTGGTATGCATGTCTTCGTCGGTCTTGATATATCCGCGGTCCATCTCTAACTTGCCTTCGAACAGTTCGCTTCTTGGGTTGTATCCGATGAAGCCGAATACGCCGAACAGGCCGTCGTCCTCGTCTGCATCGATTCTTGTAAGCTCACCTGTCTTAACATTCTTAACAGTCATGCCGGAAAGGATGCCGTCTCCGTGAAGCTCTTCCACAACTGTATCCCACATGAAGAACAGCTTAGGATTCTTGAACGCGCGCTCCTGAATGGATTTTGCTGCACGCAGTTCATCACGGCGATGGATGACAGTAACTTTTCTTGCAAACTTAGTCAGGTACATGGCTTCCTCAACAGCAGAATCGCCGCCGCCAACCACGAATACTTCCAAATCCTCGAAGAAGGAAGCATCGCAGGTTGCACAGTAGGAAACGCCCTTGCCCATGAACTCGCCCTCGCCCTTGCAGCCGATTGGCCTTGGGAAAGCGCCGGTAGCGATAATCAGGGTACGTGCCTTATAAGTTCCGTTGCTGCCAACCAGTGTCTTTACCGGGCCTTCGATATCAACGCTGACAATGGTATCGCTGACACGCTCAGCACCGAACTTCTCGACCTGCTTGGTCATTCTTTCAATCAGGGAAGGACCGCTCTCGCCGTCTACCATCTGTCCGGGATAATTCTCAATCTCGTCCGTGATGGCAATCTGTCCGCCGTCTTTTCCTTTTTCAATGAGCAGCGTATCCAGACGCGCTCTTCCCGCATAGATTCCGGCTGCAAGTCCGCCAGGACCTGCACCCAGAATGATGACATCATAAATCTTGTCCATCAGAATATCTCCTTACACATCAATTGAATTTCAGGGTTTGCAAAATGCCGCTTCAAATAATATTTTATCATTAATCTGACGGAATGCAAACTCTTTTTTGTGCAATTACACCATTTTCAGAACGTTGTTGAATCATACCATGGTAACTTTAGGCACCATTGGAAGGACCGGCAAAGTTCTTTTTTACGGATGTCTAGCTTCGGTTTACTCAAATACAGTCTGCTCTGTAACCGGGGTCTCCAGTGCTGTCAGAGCCTTAGTAAGTATTCTCCTTCTGATATCCTTCTCTTCTTCCAAGGTCAGAGCCGGATTTCCAAGAGGATGAGGAATAGCGATAGCAGGAACAATACGGTTAGCTCCTACTGTCAGTGAAATCGGAACTACAGTTGCAATATGAACTACAGGGATTCCTGCTCTTTCAATTTCTTTTACCATCGTTGCACCGCAACGTGTACAGGTACCTCAGGTAGAGGTCAGAATGACCGCATCTACCCCGTCATTCCTCAGCTCCTGTGCAAACTCTGCAGCAAATCTCTTGGAGTTAGCTACGGATGTACCGTTACCAACTGTCGTATAGAAATATCTGTGCAGGCTGCCGATTTTTCCTTCTTTTTCAAATTCTCTTAAAACGTCAACAGGAAGGACTCTGTCTGAATCTTCATTGGCATATACTGGGTCGTATCCGCCGTGAGCAGTCTCATATGTAGCTTCTGTCAGGTCCATGACACCATCGATGTCATATTTGCCGTACTTGGAAGCACTGGAGGACTCGATGTGGTCCGGGTTGCCCTTTGGTACGATACCGCCGGAGGTAACCAGAGCGATTTTTGCATGAGCCATATCCTTAACAGCCGGATTTGGTTCTACCCTGTCGAAGTCAGGCATTGGGAACTCGGTTGTGAATTCCTTGCCGGCCAGCTTCTTAACCAGCATCTCAACAGCTCTCTGGGAGCCTCTCTTGTCCTCAAAGAAGTTGACACGGATGCCGTTCGGCATATAGCCCTCTTCCTTGGAGGAGCCAAGCTTCTCACCCTTGGCAAGCTTAAGTGCCAGAGGAGCCATGGTAGCAACAGCACTTCTCATGCCGGCTGCGCTGTTCTTTGTCTCAACGATATATACTTTTGTCTTGTACATATCAGCGCCCGGGTTCTCTTTGTACATACCAGTCAGGACCGGAAGGTTTAACTCTTCCTTAACTGCCAGTGCAACGGTACCGCAGGCAACGCCGTAACGTCCTGCATTGAATGCCGGTCCGCAGATAACTGCGTCTGGCTTCTGGCTGCTAATCATATCCAGAATGGTCTTCTTAGCAGCTTCAACGTTCTCGTTGAAGTAAGAGTCGCCGCAGATAACGGTAGCTACGATTTCTGCCTCTTCTCCGAATGCCTGGTTGAACGCCATACCAGGGCCTACAATGCCTTCTCTTAATTCTGGCTGGTAATCAGCCTTTTCCTCGCCGCCGATGTTAGCGAAGAACTGGTTAATATAATGAACAATTCTTAACTTTGACATCTTATCCTCCTATCTGGCACTTAATTTATTGAAGCCCATCTCGTTTGTTGCTCCTGTGATAACCTGAAGCTCAGCAACAATGGAACCGTCTTTCTGTAAGCTTCCGTCGAATCCGCCTGCAATGATATCAGCAACCTCAGGATAACCGATAACTTTGTCCATTGCCGGTAAGTTGATGACCATGTTTGCGTTTCCGCCTGTAACAACAGCATTAGCGCTTGCATCTGCATCTGCCAAGGACTGGGAAGCGCCGTCGCGGCCTGCGTACTCATCGGTGATGATAACAGTCTTAACGCCTTTTCCTTCAATCTTCTTGCAGTTCATGATAAGGTCAGTATCAGGGTTACCGAAGCCCTCCTGGGAAACGATAGCGCCGTCAACGCCTAAGAACTCGCAAAGCTTGGATGTCCAGTCAGAAGAACGCATCTTGTCAGCAAGGTATACGTTCTCGTTGGTGATGATTACACCTACAAAGTTCAGGGTCTTTCCGTGCTGTTCAAATAAGTCTGCAATAACAGGGTTATTAAGGTGATGATAGGTTGTATTCTTGTCGCATGCAGATACGCAGTTACCGCTTAAGATAGCGCCGTCCATTAATTCGGTTGGGTTTAAGATAGTTGGTAAGGACTGCTTCATATCTACGCCGTATACATATGTATCATGCATCAGGCCCTGGCTCTGAAGCATCAGTACGTAAGCTACTCTTGGAAGCTCAGGATATTTCTCAATTCCCTCTTTTACGGAACAGGTCTCATATACTTTAACTTCATCAGGCTCTACGTCCTTGGCCAGCTTGCCGATGTAATCAGCAGCCTTCAGGCCTGCAAATCTGACAGCCTTCTCATGAGCATGCTTTGCAAGTCCGTCGATTGGCTCGCATACAACAACCAGGTTGTTTAACTGGGAGAATGGTGTGTACTTAGCTCCCTCGCCGCACATATCGATGATACCTTCCTGGAAGCCGACAATCTTACCTGTGGTAACAACTGCGGAACCCTTTAATACGTTGGTCCTTCCGCTTCCCACTGTCTCCACCTTGGAAATAACGCCTGGGAATAAGTTTCCACCTCCGTTGACTTTTACACGTGGCTCAATCACGTCCTTTACTGGCATGATACGGACACTCTCTCCTGGTCTTGCAATCTCCAGCTCAACAGACTTCAGGTTTTCATCTTCCAACAAAAGTGCCTTCAACTCTTCTGCATTAACATAAATAGTTCCGTTTTCCACTTTTGATTCCGATGCAAACTGAATGTCGTTAATCTGAACGCACCCCAACTCAAGTTTCATCTAATCACTCCTCCTTGTATATTATTTTTTTTACAGCTCCTTCAATCAATGATAAATCCACGTCCCTGAAGTCTTCCAGTATATTTTCCGGCCAATCAGGAGTTCTTCTGTCCTTCATGAATTTCTCGCAGGACTGAATACTGTTCTCCATCACCATCTCAAACTGGTAAAATTCTTCTCTTTCAACCTCAGAGTCGGAAATTATGATTGTCTTGTAAGGAATCTGGTTAGGCTTCAGGCTCCCTGCCATAGGATGGGTTTCCAGGCGATAACCTTTATGTATATAGTTTCTCACCCTGATTAACACATCAATGTAGGAACCATTTTCCAGGAAGTCCACTTTTAATTTGTCCTGATACTTGTCCCTGCACTTCACGTTGTTTGTAACTACGATGTACATGATGTTTCACCCTTTGAATCTTTCTTATTTATTAGGCATAGGATTCCATTCCACATAATAATAGAGCAATTATCGTGCCAACTTTTTCTAAAGTGGGATTTTTTTTTATTTTTTACCTTTTAACCAATGGAAATTCATTTTTTCTATTGCTTTTCCGTCCTTTATAGGTTTTCTATATTGTCTATTTTGTCATTCTTTTAACTTCTGACTTTTTTAAAATTTCTTTTTTTCGTGAACTATTTTTCTTGATAGTGAAATAAATTTCAGTTATAATAGGGGGTAGGGAGGGATTCTTTTTATTTTTGGCATCCATTTTTCCCTTCTTTTACAATTTTCATGTTAATTTTTTCTCAATTTTATGCATAATTAATAAAATTTAAAAATCTAACCACAGGAGACCCGATTATGGACGAAAACGATATGAAAAAAAAGTTTTTTTTCAACACAAAATCCCCTGCCTACCGGAGGGCATTGGAAGACTGTGAACGTGTGGCAGCATCCAATGTAAACGTCCTCCTCATCGGTGAATCCGGTTCCGGCAAGGATGTGGCTGCCCAGTACATCCATGCCTGCAGCCGCCGTTCCGACATGCCGCTCATAGCAGTCAACTGTAATGCCTACACGGAGTCCCTTCTGGAGGCAGAGCTGTTCGGCCATGAGCAGGGCGCATTTACAGGCGCCATCAAGGGGCGGGCCGGAAAGTTTGAGCTGGCGGATAAAGGCACCCTGTTCTTAGACGAGGTGGGCGACATCAACCTGACCACTCAGGTAAAGCTGCTGCGGGCCATTGAGACAAAGAGAATTGAACGAATCGGCGGCAACAACAGCAAACAGCTGGATTTCCGGCTCATTACAGCCACCAACCGCGACCTGGTAGCCAAGGTGCGCAACAGCACCTTCCGGGAGGACTTCTTTTACCGTATCAGTACCATTGTCATCCGCATCCCCGCCCTCAAGGAAAGGAAGGAGGACCTGGTGGACATGATTCACTTCTTCCTGGAGGAATCCCAGAGAGTGAATCAAATCAGAATCGACCGCATTGACGAGAAAGCCTGGGACTTCCTTATTAACTATGATTATCCGGGCAATATCAGGGAACTGAGAAACCATGTGGACAGAATGGTGGTTCTTTCCAAGAACCATGTCATTACCACGGAAGGCATCCCGATTCTCTATAACCTGAAGACAACAGATGATGACACTCCATCCAGCTCCTTCACCCAGGCCGGCATTGTGCCCTGGCGCGAATTTAAACGGCGCAGTGAAAAAGAGTATCTGCAGTGGGTCCTGAACCAGATGGGATGGAACATATCAGCTACCGCCTACAAGCTGGGCATCAGCGCCAGGCAGCTGTTTAATAAGATTAATGAATATAATCTGGAGAATCCCCAGACCGGAAGGCCTCAGAAGCCGGTGCACAGTATCTGAGGCCGCGATATTACACAAAAACAAAGTGCTGTGAAAGCAAAATACAGTTGGCTTTCACAGCATCTCTTCTATAAATCTAACGTCCTTCCCCGCAAATCCTCACAATCTCCTGGATGATTTCCCTGAGGCAATCCTCCAGCACCACATTTTCATACTGCTTTGTAATGCTGCACTGCTCCAGATGGCTGGGGCTGAAATCCTCCTCATCTGCCAGAAAACGCCTGCACATCTCTTTATACTTGGGCATTGTCTGCTGCTCCTCCCGCTCCAGGGCCCGCCTCAGCCTCAGTCCGTCCTCTACATGGATATAGATTGGTACAAGGGCTTCCTTTCCATAATAGGAACGCATCTTCTCATAGGATTCCAATGTCCCCATAATCAGATAATTTCCTGTTTCCAAATCAATCTGCCCATCGTCCGCTGTAAAATAGCTCCATGGACCGTAAACCGTGTCATAGGTCCGGCACTCAATCAAAATCCCATCCTGCCTGCACTGTTCCAGATAAGAACGGTCCACAAAAAAATACTCCACTCCGTTTTGTTCCCCGTCCCGTATGGGTCTGGTGGTATACATGGTAACGGTCTTAAGCTCCGGCATCCTGCTGTGAAGCTTCTTATATATGGTATCCTTTCCCGAGGCACTCTTGCCCATAACATAAAATATCTTTCCCATGATTTACTCCGTACTTCCTTATCTCATTCAGTCTCTCTGTTCCGTCCCTTTTTCTGTTTCATTCTTCTGATATCCCGTCAGTCCTTCTCAACTATGCGGATGGTCCTGAGGGACTGGTCCGCAGGGCCCTGCACCGGTAGCCCCTTATCCCTGTATTCCAGAATCACTTCCAGGATGGGCCTGCTAATCCATTCCCCCGGAGCCACAATGGGTATGCCGGGCGGATAGATATAAACAAACTCCCCGGAAATACACCCTGCGCTGTCCTCCAGACCAACGGACTTCATAGTTCTGTCCATGGCCTCACCCATGGACATGGCCGTGTCACACCGCATACTGTATACACTGCCTCTGTGCATATCCTCTCCGCCTGATTTATCATCCGTTCCCGTGACAGGCCCTTTGCCGTTTTCCCTGCGGGCATCCCAACCGCCGGATGCCAGACAGCCGTCAATCCGGGTCAATGCATCCCCCAGGCGCTCCAGGCCTTGGGCGCTGTCCATGGCTGTTGTAATGGCTGTCACGTAATCAGCCCCGCACATTTCCATCTCCAGATGATATTCCCTGCGCAGAATGTGGTCCAGCCGGGCGCCTGTAAAGCCGGTATCACCATCTTCCCCTGAAGCCAGGTGCGTTCCCCTGGTTGAAACCACGACTTTTGAGATATCCAGGTCCCTGATTCCTGCCTGTCCTATGATTCCTGTATCCACCAGACGCAGATGCCTCATCTGGCCCAGCCTCGTCCGCAGCTTGTGCAGCTGTCTCCCATAGGACGTCATATCCATATGTTCCATCTGGAATATACTGTTCTCTATACTGGCCATGAGCACATAGGAGGGACTGCTGCTCTGTACCATGTGGAGATAACGGTCAATGCGCTCCCGGTCAGCATAGCATCCGCCGTCCGGCCGGTTGCACTTAATATGAAGCAGGGCTGTCTGGGTCAGGCTGGGAAGGGTCTTGTGCACGCTCTGAATCACCACATCTGCTCCCAGGTCCAGGGCAGACGGCGGAAACATGGCGTCATACCGGAAATGGGCGCCATGGGCTTCATCCACAATCAGCGGAAGCCCTGCCCTGTGGACGATTTGGGCAATGGCCTCTATGTCGGATACAATTCCGTCATAGGTGGGGCATACGATGAGGACAGCCTGTGTGTCCATATACCGCTTAAGCATCCTGTCCACATCTTCTGCCGTGATTCCTCCCTGTATACCCAAGCCTTCTATCTCCTGTGGATAAACATAGGAGGCTTTAAGCTGATTCAGGCAGATTCCGTGGTACACGGATTTATGGCAGTTCCTGCTCACCAGGATTCTCCCGCCTCTGGGTACGGCTCCGCATACAGCAGCCAGAATCCCGCTGGTACTTCCATTAATCAGATAATAGGTCTGGTCAGCCCCGTAAAGGGCTGCCGCCCAATCCATGGAGTCTCTTAAGATTCCCTCCGGGTGGTGAAGGTTATCAAACCCGTCAATCTCCGTTATATCCACTGTGCAGGGATTCACAAAGCAGTCCATGGGACCCGGCATACGCTTATGTCCCGGCATGTGGAAGGGATACATATCTGACCCTGCATATGCAGCCAGCCGGTTTATAAGAAGCTCTTCCTGTCTCATCCCAATGTCCTCTCACGGCTCCTCAATATGAGCCTGGTCATACTGTCCTTTAACTGTTTCCGGTTGCGGACCACCAGCGTTTTATGGGGATACCTGGCCATGATGGACTGATGGCTGTGGGCTTCATCCCGCCCATCCCGGAGAATCCATTTCACGAAGTCCCAGTCCATTTTCTCACGGCAGCCCTCCGCCATGCTCTCCCTGGTTTTATCCCTGTACTCCAAATACCGTTTTACAGCCTGCCACAGGCAGATTCTCCTTGTATAATCCATAAATACAATCAGGTCTGCTTCCTCCAGACGGCGTTCCTGGCAGAATTTCGCGTAGTTGCCGTCAATAATCCAGCCTGTATCCTGATTCTCATCCAGAAATGTCTCCGCCATCCTCTTTGCCTCTTCCCTGTCACGCTCTTTCCATCCAGGTTCGAATTGTATTCTGTCCAAATACAGAACCGGGCAGTCGTAGAGTCTGCCCAGTTTCTTAGCCAGTGTGGATTTGCCAGCACCGCTGTATCCCATGACTGCTATTTTCATATTGTCAACTCCATATCATCCGCATTTTTCTTTTCATAGTATACATGAAAAACCATTGGATTCATAGAGTGATTCTCAGAGTTTTCTGCTTATACCTGTACCATGCATGAACCTCCTGCGCCAGTTTCCTTGCAGTCTTAATGGTTTCTGAGATACGACCTGGCTTTCAGAACTGAAAAATTACAGGTCCGAAGTCCCATTGGTTCTCCGTCATCCCATACCTCATATCTTCCGGCATACCAGGACAGCAGGCGCTCCTTTATCTCAGAATCCGCCATTCCCTCCAGGGCAGGGGCAGCATCCGTGGAAAGACGCATAAAATCATTCTGCTCCTCCCTGGCAATGTTGTCTCTGTGGGATACATTATAACGGGCTGTTATATAGTCCGGACGCATCCACGCGAACACAAGATAGAAGGAAGATACTACTGCCAGGCAGAACCGGAACAAAGGAAAATCGTGATTAAAAATAAGAATTACCACCCCCGCCATCAGCACAAACAGCATGGCCAGGAACCACAGCACCAGGATTCTGAGGAATGTCAGCTGATACTGCTGTACATACAGCACCATCCTGTACACGGCAGACGCCAGCATCACATAGGTACAAAGGCTGACCAACAGCAAAAAAATATTTAACAGGGCATGTTCACGAAAATACTTAAGGCACATAAGCACCATCACAAGATTCAGGACAGCCACAAAGAGCAGCTGGAAAAATCCCTGTCTGGCATACTGGGAATACGTCATTCCCAGAGGCAGACTTCCCTTTCCCATAAAAAGGTACACAATCTGGATGACGCAGAATACCAGGTAAACAATGCCCACCATAGCCATAAAGCTGACCGCTGCCACGGGAGAATGCCTGCGTACATCGGCCATTCCGTCACTGATGCTTCCCCCATAGGCGCTGCAAATCAGGCAGTACATGGCCAGCGACCAGAATATGGTCTGAAGCGCCGCAAGAAACAGGGTGACCGGATTCAGAAACCTGGAGATAACAACCACCAGCATGTTCCTGAATACCATGTCCGCGCCTGACAAAAGCACACACAGGAATATGACTGCCGGTATTGCCGCGCAGGCGCCTGCCAGCAGCCGGAATACATTCCGGCTCCGCTTATCCTTCAGGGACTGTATATATTCCCCTAAATGACGGAACGGATAAAATACCATTCCCACTGCCTGGGCCAGGTACAGAACAATGGAAGCCATGTATTTTCCTATGTTCCATTTATTATCCTGATGGCACTGGTGAAGGATGAATATACAAAACAGAAGAATCAGGGCCAGCCGGTTCATATAATACCCAACTGTCACATTCCCTGTAAAACAGGTGGAAAGTCCAATCAGCAGGGATACAGCAGCCAGCAGCCGGGAATCCTTCTTAATGGCCACTCCCATTTTCCTGAATATCAGGAATGCTGACCCATAGGTGGCTGCCACAAACAATGGGACCGTAATCCCCATGGGATTCCGAAACAGGCAGAAACTGGCGCACACGCCGTAAAAAATACTGAGAAGGCCGAAAAATCCAAAATCCCTACCTATTCTCTGGAGACGCTTACCCAGCCTTTCCTCTGTCCGGTCCCCGCTGCCGCTTACAGCTCCCCTGGGTGTCACAGCCGTCAAATACATCTTATCGTCCATTCTCACGCTCTCCTTCCTCCGGCTCATAACTTAATATATCACCCGGCTGGCAGTCCAGGGCTTTGCAGATAGCCTCCAGGGTGGAAAACCGGATTGCTTTTGCTTTATTATTTTTCAGGATAGACAGGTTTGCCATGGTAATGTCCACTTCCGCAGACAATTCCTTCAGACCCTTTTTTCTCCTGGCCATCATTACATCCAGATTGATTACAATTCCCATGTCATTCCTCCCTGTCTAGATAGTCAGGTCATTTTCCTGCTTGTAACGGATTGCCTGTTCGAATACCAGACAGAGCACGAAACAGAAAAGACCTGCTATCGAGAAAACAATAATAATCACTGCCGTGGCCGGGGTAAATGCCACAAACAAACGCAGTACCGACAGAATGGCTATGAGAAAGCTGCATTTTCCCATTCGTTTTAAGGACGCTGCATTTTCCATGACAAAAGCGTCGTCTGCCAGCACAGTGGCAAACATCCGCCGCAGCTCCAGCACAAGCAAAAGTGCCAGCACCCCTGAGGCCATGTATAGCATGCACTGGACCACGTAATAGGTCCTGAACGTCTCAATATACATGCCCACATAGTGAAAAAGAACCGGAATCGCCGCTGTTATAGCCATCCCCATATAAAACATGATGTCCAGAAGCCCTTTTGTAAATCTTACCAAACGCATATTCATACTAAAATCCGCCTTTCTGTATTGCTTATATGCCCCCCGGAGGGCTTTTACCTTACTCGAAATCCTTAATTGGAATATAACACCGTTTATATTATTTTTCAATATATTTTTATTGATATTCGATAAATTAATATTGATATATAATAACAATTAAGAAGATTGTAAGGATTGCATGGGGGCGCAGAAGAATAAAAGGGGACGCAGGAGCGCAGAAAGGCAGGAGCGCAGAAATCGGTTGACACCGCCTATGGTTAGAATTATAATAGTTAGAATTCTAACTATTTAGAAAGGCGGTCCGTTTATCCATGAATTTTCATTATCTGTTAATGTCAGGCCATGCCATCTATTTAAAACAGCTTATGGCCCAGCTGCACCATACCGGCCTGACATCCGGCCAGCCCAAGGTCCTGGACTATCTCATGGGACATGATGGAGCAAACCAGAAGGAGATTGCAGATGCCTGTCACATAGAGGCCGCCACCCTCACATCCGTACTCAATGGAATGGAAGCAAAATCCCTTATTGAGCGGAGACGGGCGGATGGCGACCGGCGTTCCTTTTATATTTATCTGACGGATATTGGGAAAGAGATGGGACAGAACGTAACAGAGGCATTTTCCAGACTGGAAGAAGATACATTCCGGGATATCCCGCCTGAAAAGGTGCAGGAATTTATGGAACTGTTCCAGGAATTATATCTAAGAATGAAACGGAATCTTGATACAGAAGAACCCGCAAAGTAAACAAGGAAGCTCTCCCCAATATCTTTGGCCTGTCTGCCGTGGTGCTGGCCCTTATTGCGGGTACTGTCATAGGAGAACTTCTGAACCTGGAGGATAACCTGCTAAAGGGGCTTCACCGGCTGGAGGAACGGCTTCCCCTGACACTGGATGACCAGCAGATGGATGTGTTAATCAGTATGATAATCCTGTTCTGCTTCAGCGGAACCGGGGTATTCGGCGCCATGCTGGCTAATTTTAAGGCCTGCGGGGGAATCATCACCCTGGCAGTGGGTTTAAAAATTGCAGGTATCAAGCGGACCAAGGTCTTAAATATTCTTCCGGCCATTGCCATCATTTTCCCGCTGTCCTGCCTGCTTTAAAAAATATGTTAAAATCAGCAGATAAGATGTTGTCATAACAACATACATTTTCCGTTTTCCATAGTATACTTCCAGCATAACAACAATTCACTGTTTTGCTTCAAGGAGGATAAGGGAATGATTCGAAGAATTATTAAGATAAATGAAGACCTGTGCAACGGATGCGGCGCATGTGCTGCGGCCTGTCACGAAGGAGCCATCGGAATGGTGGATGGAAAAGCCCGGCTTTTAAAGGATGATTACTGTGACGGCCTCGGGGACTGTCTGCCCACCTGCCCTACAGGGGCCATTACCTTTGAGGAACGGGAGGCGGCTGCCTATGACGAGGCAGCTGTAAAAGCCCGCATGGTCAGGGAAGCAAGGGAAAACCCTGTTTCCACAGAAAGCCTTTCCACGGAAAAAACCCTTTCCATGGAGAGCCGGCTGACCCAGTGGCCTGTGCAGATTAAACTGGCTCCTGTCCAGGCCCCTTATTTTAAGGATGCCCGCCTTTTGATAGCTGCTGACTGCACTGCCTTTGCTTATGGCAATTTCCACAATGATTTTATAGCCGGACGCATCACCCTGATAGGATGCCCGAAGCTGGATATGGTGGATTACTCTGAAAAACTGACGGAAATCATCCGTCTCAATGATATCAAGGATGTCACCATTGTCCGCATGGAGGTTCCATGCTGCGGCGGTATTGAAAATGCCGCGAAACGCGCACTCCAGGCCAGCGGGAAGTTTATACCGTGGCAGGTTGTGACCGTCGGGACGGATGGTACTCTGATACGGTAACGCTGCGGCCGGCCGTGAATCAGCTGCGTATCCGGCACAGACTTCTTTCCTTCAATACGCATACACGCTTAAAGGCGTTTAAGATACGGATACCCCATATCTTAAACGCCTTTGCCGTACTCCGTATCGGGCTTATGGAATCATTTACCTCTGGGTCTTCTGAAACTTCTCCAGCATTGCCCTCGGCGTAGCCGTCCTCCTCTCATACCTGGGACACTCCACCCCGTCAAAACCAGCCAGATACTTGGCAATCTTCTTAAGTTCCTCCAAATCATAACGGCTCATAAGGGTAATTGTCTCCATAAGAGGCGAACCGCCTCCATGTACACCGGCCACACACTGGGCACCCTCGAAGGCGTCGCAGAGTTTATCCTGATGTTCGGTATCGCCGGATTAATCGGCCCCCGTGCGGCTGTTAAGCTGAACGTTGGGGGCGACTACTCCAGAGCCTTCCTCATGGGCTTTGTTATGTCCGTTGTATCCCTTGCAGCTGCTTTTGTTGTAAAGAAAAAGGTGGCCATATCGCTGAAACAGGCCTGACATAAAAAATCACCTGCCCATTCGGTTCTTATGGGCAGGTGATTTTTTGATTATTTAATGACCTATTTATCTCTCTTTTGTCTCAATCATCTTCTTAATATCTCCGATGAAATCATCCAGTCCTGCAGCGCCCAGGTCGCCCTTATCGCGGCTTCTCACCGTAATTGCGCCCTCTGCCGCTTCCTTTTCACCCAGAACCAGCATATAGGGAACCTTTTCCAGCTGGGCCTGACGAATCTTGTAGCCCACCTTCTCGTCCTTGTGGTCCAGCTCTGTGCGGATACCGGCTGCCTTTAACTTCTCATATACCCCGGTTGCATAATCCATGGACTTCTCGGAAACAGGAATTACCTTAACCTGTACAGGAGCCAGCCATACTGGGAACTTTCCTGCAAAATGCTCAATCAGAATACCGATGAAACGCTCAATGGAGCCAAAGCATACACGGTGAATCATGATGGGACGCTTCTTGGAGCCGTCCTCAGCCGTATATTCCAGGTCAAACCTCTGAGGCATCTGGAAATCCAGCTGGATGGTGCCGCATTGCCATGTCCTGCCCAGGGAATCCCTCAGGTGGAAATCTATCTTGGGGCCGTAGAACGCGCCGTCGCCTTCATTGACAATATAATCAAGCCCCATATCCTCCAGCGCCTTCTTAAGGCCGTTTGTAGCCATCTCCCAATCCTCGTCAGACCCCATGGAATCCTCCGGCCTGGTGGACAGCTCCACAAAATACTCAAAGCCAAACTGTGTATACACTTCATTAATCAGCTTTGTTACACCCTTAATCTGGTCCTCAATCTGGTCATCCCTCATAAAGATATGGGCATCATCCTGGGTAAAGCAGCGCACGCGCATCAGACCGTGAAGCTGTCCGCTCTTCTCATGACGGTGAACCAGTCCCAGCTCGCCCACCTTTAAAGGCAGGTCGCGGTAAGAGTGGGGCTGGTTCTTATAAACCAGCATTCCTCCCGGACAGTTCATCGGCTTGACAGCATAGTCCTCCTCATCAATTACAGTGGTATACATATTGTCCTTGTAATGGTCCCAATGGCCTGAATTCTCCCACAGCTTGCGGCTCAGGATAATGGGAGTGGAAACCTCCTGGTATCCGTCCCTGTAGTGAATCTCACGCCAGTAATCAATCAGGGTATTCTTTAATGTCATTCCTTTTGGAAGGAAGAATGGGAATCCGGGTCCTTCCTCTGCAAACATGAACAGGCCCAGCTCCTTGCCCAGCTTCCTGTGGTCGCGCTTCTTTGCCTCTTCCATCATGGTAAGATAACTCTCCAGGTCCGTCTTGTTGGCAAAGGCGGTTCCGTATATCCTGGTCAGCATCTTATTCTTCTCGCTGCCTCTCCAGTAGGCGCCTGCAATGCTTGTAAGCTTAAATGCCTTTACGCCCTTTGTATACATGATATGGGGTCCTGCGCACAGGTCCACAAACTCTCCCTGCTGGTAAAAGCTGATTGTCTCCTCCTCCGGCAGGTCCTCAATAAGCTCTACCTTATAGGGCTCACCCTTTTCCTCCATGAACTTAATGGCCTCAGCCCTTGGCAGTACAAAGGGCTTAACCGGCAGATTTTCCTTTACAATCCTGGTCATCTCCGCCTCTAACTTTTCAAGGTCCTCAGGAGTGAAACCTCCCTCCCTGTCAAAATCATAGTAAAAACCGTCATCAATGGCCGGTCCAATGGCCAGCTTTGTGTCTGGATACAATCTCTTCACTGCCTGTGCCAGTACATGGGATGCTGTGTGGCGTATGGCCCTCAACTCATCCTCTGCTTCCTGTACACTTCCGTCCGGTAAAATGATTTTCATACAAATCTCCTTTCTTTACACGGGCCTTTCCGGTCCCATGTCTTTGGTATCAGCCTGCTGTGATGATTCCGGCTGCTGTAGTTGATTCCGGTTGTTCCGCCGAATCCGTTTCATACTGAATATGTCCGCCGCCGGAATCCTGTAAAAAACGGGAAAATAAAAACCCCTGGACATATTCATATGTCCAAGGGTGCATTCACACGGTTCCACCTTGATTTTCACTCATTTATCCCTTAACGCGGGAGTACGGCGCCATTTCCCATCCGTTTTGTGCTGTAGCACCTGTGCGGACATCCCTGACGCGGCTCAGGACTGGTCTTCGTCAGTCTTTGGTATGCGGCCTTTCCACCAACCGGCCTGCTCTCTGGATACTTCCCACTGACTACTGTTTCCCTCATTGCCTTTGCTGCTTATTGCTAATCTTGATTATAACACCTGCCTCTGATTTGTCAAGACCGGCTGCCCAAAGTTGAACTATTTAATGTATACCCTCACCCTTGTAAGTATCTATCGATAAAAATTGTGAATATATCACAATAACAAAGATGTTAAATAAATAACATATGTATATTTTGTACATATTCATCATTTAAAACAATGCAAATATACGATTTGTAAAAAAACCATTGACTTTTTATCTTCATGTTGTTAGTATTTAACACATAAGTTGTATTACTTATTACCTATTACTTCTTACGTTCCATGACATACATCATAATTACAGTGGACGGTCTTTAATAAAAAGATTATACTAAATTATAAAGATATAAATTGGAGGTAGGTAATATGGCAATACAAAAAATTGGCCGTGTCAATGTCAGTGATGCAGTGATGGATGAGATTAAACGGTTGATTAGCAGCGGCGAATGGCCGGCAGACAGTAAAATTCCTTCTGAAAATGAGTTGGCGTCCATGATGGGGGTTTCAAGGGTGTCAATCAGAAGTGCTCTGCAGAAGCTGTCCAGTGTTGGATTGATTGAAAGCCGTCATGGAGAAGGAACATTTGTAAGTAAGTTAGATGGGGGACAGGTGATGAATATGCTCTTGCCCGTTGCAGTGCTTACATATGATAATCAGAAATATATGGTTGAATTCCGAAGAGTCATTGAAAGTGAACAGGCTTATCTGGCTGCGCTCAGAATCACTCAGGAAGAATTAAAGGAGATAAAGGAAAATTATAGAAAGATGCAGAAGGTAGACCCTCTATCCCAAGCATGCTCAGAACTTGATGTTGAATTTCATATGTTGGTGGCAAAGGCCAGCAAAAATCCTATGTTTATCCAGACAAGCAATATACTGAGGGACACAATACTGGACAATATTTTGTACGTAAGAAAATACACAAAAGAAAACCAGGCATTTACATATCACAAACGGATTATTGATGCATTGGAACAACGGGATGCTATGGCAGCAAAAGAAGCCATGTTTGAACATCTGGAACGTCTGTGGGAGTTGATACAGGAAGGCAGCTAAATAACTATACTCTCTGCGCTCCGCTTCCCCTCTTCCGGCAATATTTATGGTGCATGCCTTAAATATATATAATACTAACCAGCAAGCGAAAGGAGTACTATGAAAAAGAGGAGCGTATTGAGTTTTATAGCTGTAATGATGATGGCTGCTGCAGTAACGGGCTGCTCAACATCAGCCAACACGGACACTGCAGTAAGCGGGGATGCAGCGGAAAATGAAGCGGCAGGGAGTGAGGCAGCAGGAACAAATGCTGATTCCGGAGAATATGCGTATGTAATCGGACATTACGGCGGAATCACAGGTTCTGTGGCAACTGCAGGGGTCAATGGCTATAACGGTATTAAACTATGTATCAAACAATGGAATGAAAAAGGCGGTGTCCTGGGAGGACAGATTAAACTTGAATTTTATGACGACGGGGCAACCACAGAGGGAGCTGTTAAAGGTGTCTCCTACCTGATTGATAATTGTAAGGTAAACGGGATTATTGGTTCTCAGTTAAGCGGCAATATCGAATCCACAGGAGACCTTGTTGAGGCATCCGAGATACCGGAAGTTGCCACGGGCATGAATCCGGCCTGGCTGGAAAAGGGATGGACCTATCTGTTCCGCTCCGTACCGAATTCCTCCGGAGGTGCAGAACCCCTGGTAGATGCCATGGAAAAACTCGGCACCACGGATTTGGGTTGCTTGGTATATCAGGATGATGGTAATATTTCTGCCTATACACAGGTAAAAGATGTCATCACCCAAAGAGGAACCGTTAAGATTGTTGAAGATGAACAGGCCATGGTAGGTGAAACAGACTGGACAGGTGCATTGTCCTCTATTTTATCCAAAAATCCCAACGGAGTATTGATATTTGCTCAAAGTGAGCAGGGCTGTCTGATGGTCAAACAGCTGCGTTCCCTGGGGTATACCGGATACATCTATGGACCGGAAACCTTCTCCGCTCCAGATATCAGAAAGGTTGCCGGCGACGGCGCAAACGGTGTTGTATTCTTTACTCCCCACTGCATTCCTGATTCAGCAGAAGAAGGCAACTCTGAAATGGAAATCGAATTTTTAAAAGCCTACCAGGCAGAGTATGGGGAGCTTCCCACACATGATGTTGCCTACCGTGCATATGACGCCACCAATATTCTTCTGACCGCAGTGGATAAAGCAGGTACAAAGGACGGTACGGCTGTCAGGGATGCCATTAAGAACTTACAGATTGATATACTGGCAGGCCATGCTGATTTCTCAAAATTCGATAACGGAGAATGCATGAGCGGACAAAAGATTTTCGTTACCCACGGAGGGAAAAACCTGACCCTGGAAAACTTTTTAAAGGACAATGCTCCTGACACATATAAACCCTGATGCTGATTCCTATTCAAACCCGGCAGCATTCATAAATTAGAGCCATGAAATGTGAATGAAAGATATGATTATGTTTCATGGCTCTTTTTTTGACCTTTTTTCCGGAATTTTGGAGGTAAAAAATATGAATATGTTAATTTCTGTTATTGTAGGCGGGTTGGTTCTGGGTTGTACCTATGGAATGCTCTCCCTTGGATACAGCCTGATTTATCAGGCATCCGGCTACATGAATTTCACGCAGGCCACGCTTTTGATGTTTGGTTCATTTCTGGCATGGCAGTTTCTGGGCATGGGAATCCCCTTCATTGCAGCTCTGTTTCTGGCTGTTATCATCATGTTCTTTATTGGCTGGATGATGGAGCGTTTTGTCATCCGCATTCTGGTAAATAAAAAAGCAAAGAACGTGTATGTAGTCCTGGCAACCCTGGCCCTGTCAATCATTATGGAAAACGCAGCCATGCTGATATGGGACTCCCGCCCCCACTATTTTCCTGCATTATTTAAAAATAATCAGATAAAGATTGCAGGAACCACTGTTTCAAAGGAAAGCCTGCTGTGTATTGCTGTTGCCTTTACGGCAATGCTGATTCTTCACTTTTTTCTCAACAAAACAAAATTTGGAACAGCCATGAGGGCCGCAGCCCAAAGTAAGACAGCTGCAAGCTGCATGGGTATAAACGTCAATCTCACCATCGGAGTTACCTATGGTATTGCCGCAGCATTGGCATGCCTGGGAGGCATTCTGGTTGCCCCCACCCTATATGTGTCCTACCAATTAGGAGCCCAGCTGTCCGCAAAAAGCTTTGCAGGCGCTGTCATCGGAGGATACGGAAACATATACGGAGCCATTGTAGGAGCCATATTGATTGGTCTTTTGGAAACCTTTGTAGGAGCATATGTCTCATCGGCATATAAAGAATTCATCGTATATGGTGTTATGGTCCTGTTTATGATTTTCAAGCCATCCGGTATTTTTAACGCTAAAGTTTATGAAGTGTAACGTGGAAGAGGTGAAGTGATGGGAAAAAACAAAAAATTACTGTATATCATCATAATAGCATTGGCAGCAATCATTCCATTCATGATGGAGCACAACATCATATTCAAGCAAAGCAAGTATATTTACCTGCTCCTTTGCCTGATTGGTATCTATACCATCGTTACCAGCGGTCTGGATATCGTGTTTGGTTATACGGGTCAGATTTCATTTGGCCATGCGGGTTTCTTCTGTATCGGCGCTTACGGAACCGTACTGCTGACACATCCTGACTGGGGACTTGGAAAGTATATGGGAATGACGATACCTCCTATTATCAGTATTGTCATTGTATCATTATTGGCCGCCCTGGTAGGTGCATTGTTAGCCATTCCTGCGTCAAAGCTGGTATTCCACTTTTTAGCCCTTCTCACCATTGCGTTCAACCAGCTGGTATTGCTGATGGTATCCAACTTTGCAGGACTGACCAACGGATATATCGGAATCACAAGGGTTCCATCCATCAATATTTTAGGATTCTCTTTTAATACAATTAAAAGTAAATATACATATTATTTTCTTGTCCTGTTTTTTGTAGTGCTGTTTCTCATAATCAAGGAAAACATTGTACACTCCAGGGTAGGACGCAGTTTTATAGCAATCCGTGAAAATGTAACGGCTGCAAACGGCTGCGGCGTCAATACCAGCAAATATAAAATCATCTCCTTTGCCATCTCTGCGTTTTATGTGGGGTTTGCCGGAGCTTTATATGCGCATATGGTTGGATTTATCAGCCCGGACACATTTGTACAGAATACGTCCGTAATCTTTATTACCATGCTTTTGTTCGGCGGCAGCGGAAACCTGTTTGGTCCTATATTAGGCGCTATCATAATAACAGTCATCCAGGAGGGGCTTCAGTCGCTTTCAGACTACAGAATGCTGATTTACGGAATATTCATTTTGGTTATCATTCTGTTCCAGCCCCACGGAATATCCGGTATAGGCGAAAGCATTTCAAGGATAGCAAGAAAACGGGGAGGTAATGCCAATGCTTAAAGTCACAAATCTTACCATTAACTTCTCGGGTCTGAAGGCCGTTGACGGACTCAGCTTTGAGATTGAGCAGAGCGAAATATTCGGACTTATAGGACCTAACGGCGCAGGCAAAACAACAACCTTCAACATGATTAGCGGAACCTTTAAACCCACTTCCGGGACCATTGAATTAAATGGGGAGCGAATAGACGGCAATTACATGTACCAGACCAATAAACTGGGGGTCGCAAGGACTTATCAAAATATCAACCTGTTTAAAAGCATGACCGTCCTTGACAATATCTTAGTCGGCCAGCAATCCCGGCTGAAGAGCAGTGTCCTGGCATCCATTCTGCACACTCCTTCCCAGCGGAAGGAAGAAGCTGCTGCTGTGGAAAAGGCAAAGGAAATCATGGAATTCGTTGGGCTTGGACATAAAGAAATGGATTACTCACACTCTCTTTCCTACGGGGAACAGCGAATATTAGAGATTGCCCGTGCACTGGCCAGCGACCCCATACTTCTGATATTGGATGAACCGGCTGCCGGTATGAATCCGACTGAAAAGAACCAGCTTGCCGACCTTGTACTGAGAATACGGGCCAGAGGAATCACAGTGCTTTTAGTGGAGCATGATATGAAATTTGTAATGGGAATAACAGACAGAATCTGTGTATTGAACTATGGCAAGCGGATTGCCCTGGGTACTCCATCCCAGGTTCAGGCGGACCCTGCTGTAATTGAAGCATATCTGGGCGGAGGTGAATAGATGGAACCCATATTGACAATTCGTGACCTGGATTTCCATTACGGAGAAATCCATGCACTGGACCATGTAAGTTTTGATGTATACCCAGGTGAAATTGTTGCCATGATTGGCAGCAACGGCGCAGGCAAGACAACACTGCTGCGCACCATCTCCGGCCTGCTGGGTAAAAACACAGGCGGAACAATATCCTTCATGGGTAAAAGAATTGATTCCATGCCTTCCCATAAAATTGCCGGTATGAGGCTGGGACAGGTACTGGAAGGCAGATTGGTATTCCCACTTTTAAGTGTCCGTGAAAACCTTATGATGGGAGCTTATCTCCAGAAAGACAAGAAATCCATCAAGGATAAGATGGAGTACTGCTATCATCTGTTTCCCAGGCTTCTGGAAAGAGAAAACCAGAATGCAGGAACATTATCCGGCGGTGAACAGCAGATGGTTGCTGTTTCCCGCGCCCTGATGGGAAATCCTCAGCTTCTTATGATGGATGAGCCGTCCATGGGACTGGCGCCATTGGTAATTCAGGACATTTTCAGGACCATACAGAAAATACACGATGACGGGGTTACCGTACTTTTAGTTGAGCAGAATGCAAATGCAGCCCTTAAAATTGCTGACCGTGCCTATGTCCTGGAAATCGGAAAGCTTGTAAAACAAGGACCAGCCGAAGAACTGGCCAACGATGACAGTATCCGCAGGACTTATCTTGGAGTTTCCTGATAAATCTTTGAGGCTGTAACCATAAAATTTTAAGTAGGAGGAAAATCAATATGAAATATCGCAAGGAATTGTTGGAAGAACTGACAGCAAAAGCTCAGCAGCTCAGAAAAGATGTTGTAATAAGCATTGGAGTTGGCGTTGCCGGCCATGTGGGAGGCTCTTGTTCTGCGGCTGATATTGTAGCCGCGCTCTACTTCTACAAAATGAAATATGACCCAAAAAATCCTCAAATGGCAGACCGTGACAGGTTCCTGCTCAGCAAGGGACATGTGGCCATCCTACAGTATTCCGCATTGGCAGAAGCAGGATTTTTTCCTGTAGAAGATTTAAAGACAACAAAGGAAATCGGTTCCTATCTCCAGGGTCACCCTGATGTGCGGAAAACTCCTGGAATAGAGGCTGGTACAGGTTCCCTGGGCCAGGGTCTTTCCATCGGGCTTGGAATGGCTCTTGGATTAAAATCAGATGGCCTGGACAGCAGGGTTTATGTCCTCTGCGGCGATGGTGAATTAGGCGAAGGCCAGATTTGGGAGGCTGCAATGGCTGCCTCTGCCTATAAGGCTGACAATCTGCTGGCCATTGTCGACCAGAATGGACTTCAGGCCATGGGAAAAGTTACGGAGCGCCTTGACACAAATCCTCTTCCTGATAAATGGAAAAGCTTTGGCTGGAATGTAATTGAAATCAACGGCCATGACATGGAGGAAATCCTGACCGCTCTGGACGAAGCCGAGACAGTCAAAGGACAGCCCACTGTCATCATAGCCCATACGACAAAGGGAAAAGGCATCAGCTTTGCAGAGAATGTTGTGGGATTCCACAACGGGGTTCTGACAGAAGAAACCTACCATAAGGCGCTGCAGGAATTATCCATCTAAAAAACAGAAAGGAAGTACAAATACTATGGGATATATGAATCAAAGAGTAGCTTATGGCAACACGTTAGTAGAGCTTGGAAAAACAAATGAAAAAATCGTTGTACTGGATGCTGATTTGTGCGGTTCAACCATGGGGAAGCTGTTTGAACAGGCCTATCCTGACCGTCATTATGAAATGGGAATTGCCGAGGCAAATATGACATCTGTGGCCGCCGGATTAGCCCAGACAGGTAAAATACCTTTTACAAATTCCTTTGCCGTATTTTCAGCCGGCAGGGCATTTGACCAAATCAGGCAGACCATATCCATTGGAAGGCTTAATGTAAAAATCGTAGGTTCCTCTGCTGGCTTGTCCGACTTTGGTGACGGTTCCACCCACCAGTCCGTGGAAGACATTGCATATATGAGATCCATCCCAAACATGACTGTTATCTGCCCGGCAGATGCCAACGAAACAGTTGAGGCCGTAAAGGCAATTGCAGCGTATGACGGTCCCTGCTATTTAAGGTTAAACCGCAATGACTATGACAATGTGACAGCAGAAGGAAAAAAATTTGAAATAGGAATTCCCAGTGTGCTGAAGGAAGGCAGCCAGGTAGCTGTTTTTGCCACCGGCTACATGACAGGCGTGGCGCTTGCAGCTGCCCGCGAACTGGAGGGAACCGTATCTGCAAAGATAATCAATGTAAGCACCTTAAAACCTTTAAATGAAGAATTAATCGTCAAGATGGCTGAGGGCTGCAGCGGTATTGTCACGGCGGAAGAACACAGTATCATTGGCGGTCTGGGAGGCGCTGTTTCACAAGCATTCTGCAAAGCATGCAAGCCCATTGAATTTGTAGGTATTAACGACACCTTTGGATGCAGCGCACATTCCTATAAAGATGTTCTGGATTACCATGGCCTGACAAAGGAACATGTGATGGAAGCAATAAAAAAAATAGCGGCAATCTAATCAAATCAATTATTCAAAAGGAGGAATTGTAATGAAAATAGGATTCATAGGACTTGGTATTATGGGTAAACCCATGGTTCGCAATTTATTAAAGGCAGGACATGAAGTGGTTGTTTATGATGTAGTAAGCGCCAATATAGAAGCAGTCAAGGCTGACGGAGCAATAGAAGCCGGTTCCTCCAGGGACGTTGCCAGCCAATGCAGCCTGATAATCACAATGCTACCAAACAGCCCTCATGTAAAAACAGTGGTACTCGGTGAAAATGGAGTGCTGGAGGGCGCAAAAGAAGGCACCATACTGATTGATATGAGCTCCATTGCCCCCCAGGCATCCCAGGAAGTATACAATGCATGCAAATCCAAAGGCGTCAGAATGATTGATGCCCCTGTCTCCGGCGGGGAACCCAAGGCAATTGACGGCACCCTGTCAATCATGGTAGGAGGAGATGAAGATGTCTTTCATGAAGTATATGATATCCTGATGATTATGGGCGGAAGCGCTGTTCTCTGCGGCAGCATAGGGGCAGGAAATACCACAAAGCTTGCCAATCAGGTAATTGTTGCCTTAAATATTGCAGCTGTCTCTGAAGCATTTATGCTGAGCACCAAAGCAGGGGTAAACCCAATGAAAGTTTTTGATGCAATAAAAGGCGGTCTGGCCGGTTCCACTGTCATGAATGCCAAGATACCAATGATTACAGAAGGAAACTTCAATCCCGGCTTTAAAATAGACCTGCATATTAAGGATTTGAACAATGCAATTGAAACAGGCCACAATGTAGGCTCTCCTCTTCCATTCACTTCTCTTGCAATGGAAATACTCCAGAATCTGCATGCTGATGGATATGGGCAGGATGACCACTGCGGGATTGCTAAATTCTATGAAAAATTAACGGGAACGGAAATCAGAAAATAGGGGGGAAGAGATGAAAGCATTACGGTATTTAGGTCCAAAGAAACTGGAAGTTCAGGAACTACCCACGCCTGAGCCCGCCAAAGGAGAGGTATTAATCAGGGTCCTGGCCTGCGGCATATGCGGAAGCGATGTACATGGATATCTTGGTTTGACCGGCCGAAGAATTGAACCAATGACCATGGGACATGAATTCTGCGGCGAGGTGGTAAAAGCAGATGCCTCATGCAGCCAATATAAGGCAGGCGATAAGGTCATTGTCCAGCCAATCCATTTTTGCGGTGAGTGTGTTAACTGCAGGAGAGGCCTTACCATGTTATGCCTCAACAAGCGATTCTTCGGTGTTCTCACCGTTGACGGCGCCATGGCAGAATATGTTTCTGTACCTGAAAAATTATTATACCCACTTCCAGACAGCAGCTCTACCCGCATAGGAGCTCTCGTTGAACCATACGCAGTGGCTTACGGCAGTGTCTTAAAGGCTGGTGATGTGGAAGGAAAAACCGTATTAATCATTGGAGCCGGAACCATAGGAGCATGTGTCCTGCAATTAATAAAGCTTAAAAATCCCGGAAAACTCATCGTATCCGATTTAAGCGATGCCAGACTGAATACAGCACTGGAATTGGGGGCAGACGCAGTCATTAATCCTTCAAAACAGAACTTCATGGAAACCATATCCCAATTGACAGACGGTTTCATGATTGACACCTCCATTGAATGCGTCGGAGTCCAGCCATCAGCCAATCAGTCCATTCAATGCCTGAAAGTAGGCGGTACCTCTGTTTGGGTAGGTATGTCCCAAAAAGAAATGACCATCAATATGCAGGATATTGTATGCTCGGCAAGACGCGTAATTGGAAGCTTCAACTATACCCACAAAGAATTTGGGCAGGTGGCAGAGATAGTCACATCCGGGAAACTGGCTACTGATAAATTGATAACCAAGGTTGTATCCCTGGAGGAGGCCGTAGATATCTTTCCGGAAATCCATGAGCATCCTGATGATTATCTAAAAGTCATCATTGAGCCTCAACTGTAAATAGGAGGAATGAAAATGAAATACGGCTGTTGTCTTAATATGATTGCATCCAACCCGGATAAAACAGGAATCGAACATCTGAAAGCCCTGGCAGCGTCAGGTTACGATTATGTGGAACTCCCTCTTGCTGAAATGATGGATTTGCCGGAAGCACAGTTTAATACTCTGATTATGAATGAGTTGGAACAATACAATATACAGTGCGAAGTATGCAATAATTTTTTTCCGGGCACAATCCGTCTCACAGGCAAAGATGTAGACCAGTTACAGATTATGGACTATGTAAACCGCGCCCTTGAACGGGCAAAAAGCTTAGGCGTACAATATGTTGTCTTTGGAAGCGGAAAGGCCAAAAATGTTCCTGACGGATATCCTCTGGAAAAGGGTTACCAACAGGTAGTGGAGCTTCTTGGACAAATAGGTCCTGTTGCAAAAACCAAGGGGATAACAATCGTAATAGAGCCCCTGCAAAAGGCTGAGTGTAATTTAATCAACACTTTTGAGGAGGGATGCAGACTGGCCTCTGATGTAGACCATGAGTCCATAAAAGTACTGGTTGACTTCTATCATATGACGATTGAAAAGGAACCCCTCCTTCACCTGGAACAAAACGGGAAGGAATACCTAAGGCATGTCCACTTTGCCAATCCAAACGGACGTGTATATCCAAAGGATATCCAAGAAGCGGATTATATTCCATTTTTTCAGGTTCTTGAAAAAATCGGGTATCATCAGAGAATCAGCTGTGAAGCTTATACCGATACGTTCGGTACCAGTTCAGCTGCAGCGTTAAATGTACTAAAAAATCCGCTGAACAACTAAATATACTTAAAAGGAGCAGACTACATAATCTGCTCCTTTTCTGTGGCCTGAACTTATCCCGGCTTCTCTGAATATCAGAATCTATTATCCACAGTTTTTTCCTTAAAAAGCTACTGTCTGTGGATAACATTTACTTTCCCTCTCATTTCTGTTAAAATATATCCCTGTAAACTATTTTAATTCCATGTCAGACACGGTTTATCAACATTGACCCACAGCACAAAAGAAAAGAAGGTGAATCCATGAAAATTGTCATCATAGACGGGCAGGGCGGAAAAATGGGAAAATCAGTCATCGAGCAGCTGAAAAAGCGTTTCCCAAATCTAGAGACATATGCCATCGGCACAAACAGCATTGCCACCTCCGCCATGCTGAAAGCAGGCGCCACCTATGGCGCTACAGGTGAAAACCCGGCCATAGTCAATGCCCAGGATGCAGATATCATCATCGGCCCTATCGGCATTGTCATGGCGAATTCCCTTTTAGGGGAAATTACGCCTGCCATGGCCACGGCCATCGGCATCAGCAAAGCATATAAGATACTGATTCCGGTGAACCGGTGCAATCACTACATCGTAGGCTGCCAGAACAGCACCTTATCTGACTATATCAATATGGTATGTGATGAAGTAGGAAAGGAAGCAGGTATCAATGAGAACCATTGAATTTAAGATGGAACGCCAGGGCCTTGTGAACAAAGGCGATAAAGTTAAAATAATCGAGCGGGAAGGAACCAGCAGCTACAGCTATATCATCGACCCTGCTGTAGCTATGTCCGGCTGCTTCGCCGCCCGTTACCGTATCAAGTCTGAATACGGAATTGTAAAAGACATCCGTGAAAATTCACGGGGTTTTTATGTGATAGTAGATTTTGATGAGGACGAACCCCGTTAACAGGTAACACTTCTCTTAATCCAATTTTAACCCAGGGGCACTATCTTCACCTCTGCGGACGGTTCCGTTACCGGCGGAATGGTAGGGGCCGGAGCCGGCAGCGTGGGAGCAGCTGTTTCCGTATGAGGCCCCTCCGTACTGATTACAGGGTCATTATCCACAGAAGGCTCCACCGGTGAAACAGTTTCCGAAGAGGAAGGGGGCATGGTCTCAATTGGCTGAATAATGTCCCCTGACTCCTGGGCCTCACTGCTCTCCTGTGTTTCTTCAGAAGGAACCATATCAATCAGGCTCCTGTCACCGGCATCCAGTTCAATGGCTTTGCTCCACAGAATACTGGTTATTCCGCTGTTTCTGTCCCACTCACAATCATGCCACAGGCAAATGACCTTACCATCCTTAGCCATAATGATTTCCAGCATATCATTTCCGTCCACATGCTTACCGGTCCGAGCGGCTGTATCATTTATCTGATAAAGATTCCCGTCTCTTGATATAATAGCAGCTGTCCCATAGGCCTGTTTCCAGATAGCCGGATTGTATTCCCCAAATATCTGTCCCTCATCCTCGTAGTAGTACATATTCTGCATCACACCTGGGAAACGCTCCGACACTGCCTGTTTATTCTGTCCGCTCAAATCCGTCCTGAATATCTGGCTGTACCATTCTCCTCCCGTACCTTTATCCACATAACTGCTGTAATAAATCTGATTATCCACAATGCAATAGCTCTGTACACCATAGTTTTCCCTGATAATGGCAGTATCGTTCCCTTCGCTCTTTACACTGACAGAAGATTTTGTTCCGCTGCCGCTCAGATAATACGCCTTTCCTCCTATGGTTACCTGACCGTGTTTTACATATTTTATCTTTCCGTCTTCCTCAATCCGGTAAACACGGTCCCCAATGCTGACACTGCTGCCGCTTTCAGCCACTGCAGGATTGCCCATGTCATCTACCAGATAACAATTTCCATCCTTTATGACCACCGAATATCTGGCTTCCCCAGTGGCCACCTCGGTGCCTGAGGTGGTGCTGTAAATCTTCCCGGCCTGGGAGTAATAGATTGTATCCCCCATTACCATATACCCATCCACATTCTCCGCAATCAGCTCCTTGGTATCGCTTCCCGGCCTCATCCTAAACAGCTTATCACAAAGCCCCCTCTCAGCCTCGGAAAGGCCCTGTTTCTGGCTTTCTTTTACCTTAGGCAGGAAATATACGTAATCGCCGTAAGCACGCATTGAATTCCTTGTGGTCTTTTCCGGGGCCGTCTCCCCTCCCAGTACCACCACTTTGTTCTCTACGGTCTTGCGGTACAGGATGGTCTTAAACAGTCCTGTGTCTTCCGCCCTCAGATAACACCAGAATGCATTGGTCCTCACCAGGCTGTCCAGGTTTTCTCCTGTACTCTCAGGTTTGTAGTCCAAATCAATTTGGATGTCCTTCAGATAGCCCTTTGTGTCGTGGCAGGTATAGGTCTGTCCCTCCTGTTTTAATACCCCGGTGGCCATGATACCGTCGCTGTCAAAGTAATACAGAAATCCCTCTATATCCTTCCACTGGGCCGTCACGTACTCTTCTTCATCCAGATAATACATCCATCCATTATCAGTCTCATTCCATCCTGGCTTTGGTTCCTCCCTGGTATCTATGGTAATGGAAGGCATCTCCTTCTGCTCAGTACTGAAATCCAGATTTTTATAATCTGACCTTATTTTCCCAACTACTGACATAACAACATACACGGCCGCCGTCATAATAACAGCTGCCATGATAATCAAAAATACAGTCTTGATTGGTGAATCCTTTTTTTTGCGCCGTCTGCTCATTCATTTTCCCCTGGTATCTTTTGTTAGTAGTATACTTAAACCTTAAAACATTATTTATACTATCAGACTTTCAGCCTTTTTACAATGAAGTAAATCTTACAATAAAACAAAAAAGCACCCATCCGTCAAGGATAAGTGCTGAGTGCCCAAAGTCGGAATCGAACCAACGACACGAGGATTTTCAGTCCTCTGCTCTACCAACTGAGCTATCTGGGCATCTGATGAGCGTGCCGGG
>OJIY01000058.1_pt1 | contig 142735 bp, 96 predicted proteins | sample 1596061 | NCBI WGS metagenome assembly OJIY01 (sample SAMEA4350111, study PRJEB24818) | metagenome | biome: human; feature: gut; material: faeces | place: Denmark | collected 2013-09 | reverse complement strand
CGGCATAGATGAGTTTCGTGCCGGGGTCGAAGTAGGAGGTTACCATTTTCGTTGCTTCATTGATTCCGGCAATGCCGTTGCCCTGTGCATACGCTCCTATGGCAGTAGCCGTCAGCAGGAACAGCATTGTGATTTTCTTTTTGTTGTTCATTGTTCTTTTTATTTTATGTTGTTAAATGAATTATTTTCTTTTAGATAGAGGTGGTAAGGGGTGACTCGGTTTTATCGTATGACTGATATTGGTTGATTGTTTTACTTTTGAGCCACCCCTGCATTCCTCCAAAATATGAAAATCAAGAAACCATTTTTACAGATAATAGGACAGCGGTTTGTCGTCAGCATCGCCCACCGCTGTGTCAGATATGCCAGAAACAGGAGGTGTTGGGTTTTGTGATGAAAGCATTGCTGGTTGAGCACTCTGTTCTTCCTTTTCTTCCGCCTTACGGATTTTCTCCAATAGCAAGGCTTGTTCACCCAGCATCTTGGCGATGTTTTCTTTGTACTTATCCAACAGGTCTGAGTCTTGAAGCTGCAGAACGGTCTCTTTGACTTCTTCCTCATTAGCCTCCTCACTGTTCTTTGCCCACTTTTGCAGGCGGACTAAGTCACGTGCGAGGACGGACTGCTCCGAAATTTCGGCTTCGCCCGATGTGGACTCGATGGATAGGTTTAATTCCTCACGGACAATCTCATCTTCGTCCACTCTCTCCATCTCGAAATCAACGTCCATTTCGTTGTCCTCTTTCATTTCTTCCTCCTTTTCGGAGTTCTGCGGTGCAAAATTATTATTATTCTGCTTTGAATTTTCAGATGATGAAACAGAGGGAATTTGTGGGATAATCGGGGAAGTGGAACGGCTTTTTCCAATCAGTACAAACTCGGCTTGCTCTATTGTTCCTTTTCCTTTCTGTCCGTCTTTTTTCTTCGTTGCTCCTTTCTTCTTGCTATCTTCATCGCTCTTTCCGTTTTTCTTGATAATGAAGTCATACGGAGATACATACCGCATATAGAAATACAGGATACCAAGCATCATCCAAATGATGATGAGTACCAATATAAAACTGAAAAGTATTGTTTCCATCATAGTGTTATTGTTGTCTTACGTCTTTGCTTTGCTGCTGCATTATTGAGAAGTTCCTGATGTTCCCGCAGATGCTCCCGGAGGATATTATCAATATAGGAAGCAATAGATACCCTTTCTCCTAAGTCTTGTAGCACATTGCGCAGGTTCTGTAATGTCTCCAAATTGATGGAGAAAGCCGTCCGCATTTGCGAACGTACGGGATGAAAGTATAGGGAACGGTATTCCTCTATGGAAAGGGACGACATGCCAGACTTTTCTATTCTCGGTTTTCTTTCTCTTTTCGGTTCCGTGTTCCCGATTTCCTCTCCTCCAGTTTCGTCTGTTCGTTCTTCTTTTGCCGTCTTCATTTCTTCCGAACTTTTGTCTTCCTCTCGTGATGTTGCGAGGGAAGGCTCGGTGTCCTCGGATGGATCGAAGGGGTTGGGGACCGTGACAGGTTTCACCACTACATTGTCCTCTGCCATTTTCTTCAGCTTCTTTTCCAGTTGCTGCTTTCTTTCCTCAATCGTTGCCATGTTCTGTTTTTGTTTTTAGTTTGAGACGTTGAATTATCTCGGAGACGAGTTCATCCAGCCCCGTGCCCGTTCGTAATCCCCTTGCAGGAGGCTGATAGGTAGAACGGAACACGCCTCGTAGCCCGTATGTGGAAAGTTCGTGGGAGAAACGGTGTGTGGCATATACATAGCCGGGCAGGAGTGTGAGTTCGTGTCCTTGGATAAGTTTTGTGTATTCGTCAATGATGACGTTCCTTACCCTTCTGTCCACCTTGTTCCAGAACAGGATAATGTCCTTTATCCGTGAGTCGGACATAGAAACACCAATATCCGTGATGGTCTTGGCGTATGCCATACAAGAGACGAGTGACTGTATATCGGCTTCAAGTGGAGATAGGATATAGTCCATCTGAAGGGACAGCTCCATCAACTCTGTGGTCCCTGCATGACCGGGGAAGTCGAACACGACCAACTGGTACGTCTCATTGTTGATAGTGTCGATTTTATTCCGTGCAATCCTGACAGCTTCTTTGGGGCTGGACTTATAAATTCTGTATGCCTTTTTGCCGAGGTAGTGAAAGTATTCCTCCATGGACATGGAAAGCTCTTCGCTTTCCTGAACGACACTTTTCTCGCGTTCCCTCAGTTTGTAAAAGGAGTCCTGCGACAGATCGCAGTCCATCACGAAGAGGTTGATGCCCTGTTCGTAGTACAATATGCTGCTCACAATTTCAGCAAGCGTGCTTTTTCCTACTCCTCCCTTTTGTGAGGAGAACCCCAGAAAGAGGGGGCGTTGTTGTTTGTTCTCCATAATGATAATTTCTTAGTTCATATTACTTGTCTATTTGATGTTTGGATGTGCTCTCATTCTTGAGAAGTATCAGCAGACAGTTTGTTCTGGCTGCGTATGGTTCGTGCGATAGTCTGAAAGGACGATTTATAGTTCTTGCAATCTGTTGTATTGACAATAGTTTGTCATGACAACAAATTGTCATGAATATGTTTCGTTTCTTCTTTGCATCTTTGGTGCAAGCCAACGGTAATACGATGTGTCTTTTGCTTGTGTCATCATACCATAGTTCGCTCGTTTTGGCTGCAAAATAAATGATATTTTGGTTGATTTTATTACACCGATGAAACACAGGGAAACACAAGGGAAAAGAGGGAATATCGCTGATAATGAGTTATTTGAAAACTCGCCGTAACTTTGCAGGCGAGAATAATACATGGAGGTAATATCCCGAAGTAGACACCCCACGAGGGTGGATACTTCTATCGTATCATTTCTTAATACCAGCAAGGTGTGTCTTTGTAACACAAACCTCCGTTTGTACCACAAAGACCCTTGCCCCGAAGGGGAGATGAATTACTCCAAAGTCGTAATTAGAAACCAAATGGATATGGATAAGAAGGAGGAACATCGTTCAGAACGAAAAACGGCAGAAAAGCCACGTTGGGACAACTGGCATGTGCGGTTGCCCAACCCCAAAGACCAGCAAAAAGCGATTGATTTGTTTCAGCGTTCAGGAGCAGAAACGAAGTCGGATTTTGTGCGTGGGCGTATTCTTGGAGAGAGTTTTAAGGTCATCACGGTGGATAAATCCGCTGTAGAATACTACCGGAAACTCTCTGAATTGACGGCACAAATCCATAAGATTGGTGTGCTGTATAATCAGACTGTACGTGCTATCAACAGTTATCATTCGGTCAAGACCGCACAGATTCTGCTTGAAAAGTTGGCGAAACTGTCGGCTCAAATCATTGCCTTGCAGGAGCAGGCTATCAGTCTTACCATAGATTACCGCAAGAAATGATAGCGAAGATTTCAAGTACGGAGAACCTTGGAGGGGCACTCGGTTATAACTTCAAAAAGGTAGAAAAAGGGGAAGCGAGCATTCTCCATGCAGCAGAGTTGTATCAGAACAAGGAGGGACGTTATACGATGGAAGACGTGCTTGTCGACATGGAGGCTCTGATACCAAAGAAATGCCGGACAAAGAAGATGGTGTTCCATTGCTCGCTCAATCCGCACCCGGACGAGAAACTCTCCGATGAAACGCTTATGCAGATTGCCAAGGAGTATATGGAGGCACTTGGTTATGGCAAGCAACCCTATATCGTGTTCAAGCATAACGACATCGCCCGTGAGCATATACACATCGTGTCGCTTCGGGTGGATAGTCGTGGACAGAAAATTAACGACAAGTTTGAAAAACGGCGGAGCAAGCAAATTACCGATGCCTTGGAAAGAAAATTTGGTCTCATTCCAAGTTCAAAGGTTACTGAAAAGGCAGTAGCAGAAACGCCCAAGGTAGATATTGGTAAAGGGAATATCAAGGAGCAGGTGGCAAGCGTTGTCCGCATGGTGCTGGGGCATTATCGCTTCTGCTCCTTGGGCGAGCTGAACGCCATCCTTTCTGCATACAACCTTGCCGTAGAGGAAATCAAAACGGAGTTTCGGGGAAAGAAATACGATGGAGTGGTCTATGTTCCGACTGATGATAAGGGAGGCAAAATAAGTACACCCATCAACGCATCGGACATTGGTCGTGGTATGGGCTATACTGCTGTACAGAACAGGATACAGAAATCAAAGCAAGCTATTAAGCCACTGATACCGGCAATGAGACACAGGATATTGGAAGTGATGTGTTCTTCTCCTCAAACAGAGAAGGCCTTACAACAAAGATTGGAGGAACAAGGCTTGCGTGTGGTAATCCGAAAGAACGAAAGCGGACGCATCTATGGCATTACTTTCATTGATGATGAAGTGGGCATTGCGCTCAACGGCTCACGATTGGGCAAGGGGTATGCTGCCAACATATTCAATGCGTATTTCTCCAATTCAACGTACAACCCATTCTTGGACGAAACGTTGTATGGCAGTCCGTCTGTCCGCTTGGAACAATCGGCAACCGTTCAAACTTTGCAACAAAATACAGAAGAAAGCGACAACCTTGTCGATGAACTTATCGAGGATATGGTGGGTGAATCATTCAGAACTACGGGCAACGATGATTGGAAGGAAGCGGCATGGCAGCGTAAACTCCGCAGACAAAGTAAGGTAAAACTTAGACGAAGAAAACATTAAATAAACGAGCATTTCTATCTCCCCTCCCTTCGGAGGGGTTGGGGGAGGCTACAAAATAATATTATTATGGCACAAGAAGATGATTTAAGGGCATTAGGTAAGGTCATGGACTTTATGCGGGGTATATCGGTGATATTCCTCCTGATTAACTGTTATTGGTTCTGCTACGAGGCATTTCAAGAATGGCACTTCACACTCGGTATCATCAACAAGATACTGATGAACTTTCAACGCACCACGGGATTATTTTCATCTATCCTATGGACGAAACTCTTTTGTGTGGTGTTTCTTACCTTGTCATGTTTGGGAACGAAAGGCGTGAAAGAAGAGAAAATCACTTGGTCAAAGATTTGGACGGTGCTTTTCTCAGGCTTTGTCTTTTTCTTTCTCAACTGGTGGCTGTTGGCATTGCCCATTGGAAAAATTGGAGCGGCTTCACTCTATATCTTCACGCTCTCCATTGGCTATATCTGTCTGCTGATGGCAGGTGTGTGGATGAGTCGATTGCTCAAAAACAATCTGATGGATGATGTGTTCAACACGGAAAATGAAAGCTTCATGCAGGAAACACGGTTGATGGAGAATGAATACTCAATCAATCTTCCCACACGTTTCTATTACAAAAAGAAGTGGAATAAGGGCTGGATTAACGTGGTCAACCCCTTTCGTGCCTCGATGGTGCTCGGTACGCCCGGTTCGGGTAAGTCGTATGCTATTGTGAACAACTATATCAAGCAGCAGATAGAGAAAGGCTTTGCCATGTATATTTACGACTACAAGTTCCCGGATTTGTCAGAGATAGCCTACAATCATTTGCTTAACCATTTGGACGCCTACAAGGTAAAACCGCAGTTCTTTGTGATAAACTTCGACGACCCACGCAAGAGCCATCGCTGCAATCCCATCAATCCTGCCTTTATGACGGACATATCGGACGCTTACGAGAGTGCCTACACTATTATGCTCAACCTTAATCGTTCATGGATTCAGAAGCAGGGAGATTTCTTTGTTGAGTCGCCGATTATATTGCTTGCAGCCATCATCTGGTTTCTGAAAATCTATGAGAACGGCAAGTATTGCACCTTTCCCCATGCCATCGAATTCCTGAACCGTCCGTACGCACAGATATTTCCGATACTTACTTCCTACGATGAGCTTGCCAACTACCTTTCTCCCTTTATGGATGCTTGGGAGGGCGGAGCGCAAGACCAGTTGCAGGGACAAATTGCCAGTGCCAAGATACCGCTTTCACGTATGATTTCGCCGGCTCTCTATTGGGTAATGACAGGTGATGATTTCTCGCTCGACATCAATAATCCCAACGAGCCGAAGGTGTTGGTCGTGGGAAATAATCCCGACCGCCAGAATATCTACTCAGCAGCACTCGGACTTTACAACAGCCGTATCGTGAAACTCATCAACAAGAAAAAGCAACTCAAATCATCTGTGATTATCGACGAGTTGCCGACCATCTATTTCCGTGGGCTTGACAACCTCATTGCCACAGCCCGTAGTAACAAGGTTGCCGTGTGTCTGGGCTTTCAAGACTTCTCGCAGCTTACCCGCGATTATGGGGATAAGGAAAGCAAGGTGATACAAAACACAGTGGGCAATGTGTTCAGTGGGCAAGTGGTAGGTGAAACTGCCAAGACTCTCTCCGAACGCTTCGGCAAGGTGCTTCAACAACGGCAGTCTATGACAATCAACCGTAATGATAAATCCACCTCTATCTCGACCCAGATGGATAGTCTTATCCCTGCATCGAAAATCAGCAACCTCACACAGGGTATGTTCGTAGGTGCAGTGTCCGACAACTTTGACGAACGCATTGACCAAAAGATTTTCCATGCTGAAATAGTGGTGGATAGTGCTAAAGTCTCTGCCGAAATGAAGCAATACCAGTCCATTCCTGAAATCAATGCGTTTCAAAACGAAGATGGCTCCGATAATCTCAAAGAGACTATCGAAGCCAACTATAAATGTGTTAAGCGAGAAATAATTGTTTTGATTGAAAAAGAAATAAAAAGGATAAAAGAAGATCCTTCTCTTTGTCATCTTATAAAAGAATGAGATGCAATGTCTTTATGTCATTCAAAAACTATATTTCATCTTTGCCCATATTTCAGAATTTCTGTCATACATTTGAAACTTGCCTTTGTCGGCATGGAAGTAATCATAGCCGGCGGTGAGTTCGATTTGGTCGTTCAAGGCATAGGATGCAGAGAAGCGGTTGAAAACGCCGCCATTGGTTACGTCAATATAGGCGAATGTTGAAAGTTTCAGCATATTCCGCAGCAGTTCTTTCGATATTCTTGCCGTGGCAAGGCCGGCATTACGATAAACGGAAAGACCGTCAAGGTTCCCCGCCGTATATTTGTGGCAGTATTGTGCACTGAAGTTCCAATCGTTGCCCGGATACCAGTCCACACCGGCAAGGATATTGTACGTATTTCGGCATACTACGTCTTTTCCCACACCTCTGCTTTGCGCTTCATCGAAATAGCAAGCAGCCTCGCCGCGAAGGACAATCTGTCCGACAGGCAGAGAGCAGTCGGCTCCGAGCATCGTCATCCGGCGGTATTCCCCTTTGGCTAAAAGCGACTTTCCATCGTCGGACACAGCAAGGGAAAGAGCAGGCATCTTGTTCCACGTCCGCAGGGCACTCAGAGAAAAATCAATCCCGCTGAGATTGGTCGTTATCCGCCCGCCGTACTCCATATTCCGAAGTCTTTTCTCCGGTTTGCCACTTTCCAAATCTATGGTATAGGGAAGAGGGGCTGACGGCAGAGTCAGTGCCCACGGATTGCGTCGGTCGGTGGGAAGGATGAAGAAATCCGCCACGGGATTACATATCGCCTCGAATGTTACCGAATGCCACGTGTATCTTGCATGCAAGGCATTGACGGGCATACGGATGTCATCGTAGTCCTGCGCAAGGAACTCGGTATAGTCGAACGGCGACACGCAGTCCGTAACGCGCAATGCGTCTGCCACTCCCCATACCACAATCTGCCGCCCCACCCGAAGGTCAAGGTTTCCTTTGGTGTATGCAAGATATGCCTCACGCAGTTCCAGTCCCGTGCGGTCTTTCAGTACGCCGTTGTAGGTAGCGTTCATGGAAACAAAAAGGGAAGCTGCTCCTTTTTCAAGTTTCACCTCTCCGCGCGCTCGGGTTCTCGAAGCCATCCAGTCGTTCCTGCCTTCTGTCCTGACGGCATGGTATGTGTCGAGGAAGCCTTTTACCTGAACACGCAAGGCGTTGTCATCCGTTTCTTCCTCTTGCATATATTCCGTATCAGCAGAATCATTCTCCACCGTCAGCGTATCAATCTGGGCAAATGCCTGTGCCGAGAATATCGGCACAAGCAACAGCGTCCATAATCGCAGTATTTTCATGGTCAGAGTCCTTTTTCCAGTTTGGAGACAGTGAAGAGATTGGGCGCAACCTTGACGTTGAACCGCTGGTTGTCCATCTTGATGATGGTCTTATGCCCCGTCTGTACATTCTCCATCTGCATGAGGTGCATCGTCCAGAATCCCTGCACTTTATTTATATTCGAAATGGTAAGGCTGCGATGCAGTTTATTGAGCTTATCGTAGTATTCCGCCTTAATAACCATCAGACAGTCCTGCCTGATCCATGTGATGCGCTTTGAGTATATTTCTCCCTTGTCCTTAGGCACGGACTGCACCACCCAGCATTTGTGTCCGCTTACCACTTCCTCACGCAGCAGCGTGTGTGTTTCCTCGTCCACGCTGCGTGTACTCATGTCGTCGTATGTAAAATCGCTGCCCATGAAGTAATCGGTCTTCGATGACTTTCCACTAATGCGCCTTGTCTTTTTCATGGCAGGGAGATAGAGCCATTTGTCGTCTGTCTTGCCGGGATTGTCATAGTCCCAAGTGAGAAATCCCGTGCCCTTCACGTCGCCGGGATAGGTGAAGAACATGATTTTCTTTGTGTCCTTACCTTCGTCCATTGCCCACGATTCAATTTTTCGCACACGCTTATGCCCACTTTTTTGAATAAGTGTCATTTCCACGGTGGCATAGCGTGTATCGCCATCGGCACGGTTCTTTACCTTTTGCATAATGTCTCTTCCGGTGAGACCAGCTGCTTGTGCAACACTCATTGTCATCAAGGCAATAAGGGATAAAATAAAATGTCTTGTTTTCATTTTCTTTATATTTTATGATTGAATATTTTAACCTTACTTGTTTGTTTAACTATTTGTTTTTGAACCTTTTTCCTTTCCGAACACCCGCAAATATTTGAAAAGTATCGGCGTGAGGAACAAGTCTGCCAACAATGCCGACACCATACCTGCTACAGCCAGCAAGCCCCAGTTCTTCGTCTGCGTGGCGTCCGACGACATGAAGCCGGCAAATGTAGCCGAGATGATGACCGTTGACATCACGATGGCCAGTCCCTCCGTGCGGAAAGTCTTGCGGATAGCCATGTTATAGTCATTATAACGATTATGCGCCACATGGCAATGGTTGATGAAGTGGATGGTGTCATCGACGGCGATACCCAAAACCATAGGAATGAGCGAGGCTGTCATCATGTCGAGCGGATAGCCCAGCCAGCCCATCATGCCGCCTACGATGATGGCGGGGGCGATGTTGGGTATCATTCCCACCAGTCCCACCTTCCAACTTCTGAACAGGAGTATGAGTATCACGCCAATGACCAGCACCGAGAGCAGCATCGACCACATCTGTCCACGCTCCACATACTGCTGCATCACCGTAAACTGCGGTATATTGCCCACTACCGATACATGTGCGCCGGGGAAGAGCTTGCGTGCTTCGGTTTGGAGCAAATCCATTTCTTTTTCCGCCTCGTTGGAGTTGTAGCTCTTCAACTCGATTTGCAGGCGTAGCCGCTGATAGTCATAGTCCATCCAGTATTCCGACTCCGTACCTCCGGCATTCTCATAGAGCAGCAAGAGCTGAGCCACCATGTCGGCATTGTCGGGAATGCGATATTCCTTCAGATTGTTGCCGTTGAGCGTGCAGTTCATGTCTTTCACAATGTCCGTGACGGAATTGTGCCGCTTGGTGAGCGGGTAGCTTTCCGTGGTGGTTGCCAGTTGGTCGAGTTTTTTCAAGTTCTCGGGCTTCTTCGCGTCGTCGGCATGCGGCAGTGTAATCATCAGGTCGTAGGAGTACATGCTTCCTAATTCCGTGTCGCAGAGGTCGAGGAATTTCTTTACATATTCCACCTTCCGTCCCATAGTCTTCTCAATGTCGAATGCCGGCTCGATGGAGAACATGCCGATGCCGCAAAAAAGCGTGATGGCTACCGAGACAATGAATATCGGGCGGTGGCGACGCAGGATGAAACTACCAAACTGCTCAAACCGTCCGCCGACGTATCCTTCGAGACTCTTAGATACGTCTATGCTTGGCTTGCGGTCTTTTCCGAATGAGAGTATTACAGGGGTAACAATCAGACAGGTAATCAATACCGAAAGCAGGCACAGCGAGGTGTTCACGCCGATAGCCTGCATGGGGACTATCTTCATAGATAGGAAAGTCATCATAGCCGCTATGGTTGTCAATCCCGACAGCAAAACACCCCATCCGGTTTCGCCTACGGCATCGGTGATGGAAGCCTTGCGCCTGCCTGTTTCCACAAACCGCGTCTTGAAGAAGTTGTACAGATGGATGTTGTAGGCAATGGAACAGGCAAAGGCCAGTATGACCGCTATCATGGCGGTAGTCATATCTATATACAGTCCGGTCCAGCCTATCACACCAAAACTTATCAGAAGACCAAACACCGACGTGAGCAACGGGGCGATGACTCCCCGCAATGAACGGGTTACGACAATCATCACCACAATGGAAACAAGGAAAGCTATGAGGAACAGCCGCCCCATTTCATGTTTCAGATAAACCACTTTTTCGTAGCTCAGATAGGGCATTCCTGCGGCAGCAGGCGACAGCTTCGCGTATTTCGCCTTGCCGATGATGTGCCCGGCTTCCTTGCCCGTGAGCATATCCGGGGCAATATCGCTCGTTTTCTTCCATACGCTATCCTCCGGGAAGGGACGCAGCTTCACCATGATCCATGTCATCGTACCGTCCTTCGACACCAGTTTCTTTGAGAGATAGGGCTTGCTGTATGCCTTGCGTCTGATTTCCTTTAGCGAAGCCTCATCCGAAGGTATCTCGTCGGGCACTATCTGCTCGATGGTCATTCCCTCCTCAGTGCCGACGGTAAATTCAAGGTCGGTGAGCGATGTAACCTTGTCGGCATACGACAGGCTGTCCTTCAGCTCCTCGCTCAACTCACGGATAAGTGTCAGGCTGCGCTTGGAGAAGACGTCCTTGTTCTTCACTAATACCGCCACGTAGTAGTCGTTGCCGAAGATGGACTTGAACTCGTTTGTCTTGAGCAACATCGGGTCATCGCTCACGAAATAGTCGTCGAACGATGTTTTCATGACGATGCGCTTTGTACCCACGAACGAGAAAGCGATAAGCAGGGCAAACAGCCCCATTACCAACAGTCGGTGGCGTAATATCCACACCGCCAACTGCCTGAATTTTCTGTTGATGTTTTCGATTTTCATTGCTATTTATTTTTCATTATTGTTTTCCTGTTGCAGTTTTACCATCCGTGCAAATTCTCCACCTTTAGCCATGAGGTCTTCGGGCGTGCCCTGCTCGATAACCGTTCCGCCACCGAGCACCACGATGTGGTTGGCATTGCGGACGGTGCGCATGCGGTGAGCGATAATGATGACGGTCTTACCCTGCACCAGTTCGGAGATGCCCGCCTGAATCTTTGTCTCGTTCTCGGCATCAAGGCTGGCGGTGGCTTCGTCCAAGAGAATGACGGGAGCGTCTTTCAGAAGCGCACGGGCAATGGAGATACGCTGTCGCTCGCCACCTGAAAGGGTTTCGCCGTTCTCGCCGATAACGGTGTCGTATCCCTGCGGCATACGGCTGATGAAGTCGTCGCACTGTGCCAGTTGTGCCACACGCCGCACTTCCTCGTCGGTGGCATCACGCTTACCGATGCGAATATTGTCGGAAACGGAAGCATTGAAAAGCAACACGTCCTGAAACACCACGGCATAGTTGCGAAGCAGCGTCTCGGGGTCGATGTGAGCGATGTCGTTTCCGCCTAATAGAATCTTTCCACCGTCAATGTCCCAGAAGCGTGCGGCAAGTTTGGCAGTAGTGCTCTTTCCTCCTCCCGACGGACCGACAAGTGCCGTTACTTCTCCCTGCTTTGCTGTAAAGGAAACATTGTGCAATACTTGCTTTTCGGTTTCGTAGGCAAAGCTCACGTTGCGGAACTCGATGTCGTAATTATCCATTTTTACCTCCTTGCTTCCCTCCTGCTCCGGCATCGCCTCCATTTCCTTCATGCGATTGATGCGCACATCGAGGAAAGCAAGGATGGCGAGGTTGTTGCACACGTCCTGAATAGGATTATAGACCATTGCCGAAACAAGGAGAAATGCCAGATAAATAAAGATTGACACCTCGCCTCTTTGCAACAACCATGCGCCAGTGATAATGACAGTAGGCATACCCAATTTTAATATCATAGCAGAAAGATTAACAAAAACACCTGCTACAAGTTCATGGTTGACCAATTCTTTTTCATAATCTTTCAACCTCTTATCAAAACTTTGGTTATAAGCCTTTTCTCCGCAATACGATTTGATTTCCTGTACACATTCCAATCCTTCCTGTACTTGCTCGGTAACCCCACGTTTCACATGATATAGGTGTACAAATGCTTTGTCCAGCTGATGTCTTGCCAAGAGCAAAGTTGCCAGAGCCATCGGCACCACCCAAAAGAGGGCGACAGCCAGTCGCCAGTCGTAGAAGAACAGGCTTACGGCTATGATGAACATGCTCAGCACCGATGCGAACAATTGGGGTACTGCATGAGAAAATATTTGCTCCAATGAGGTGCAGTCTTCCATAATGGTAGAAGTCAGGTCGGAAAGGTTACGCTCGCCGAAGAATGCTAACGGCAGACGGCGCAGTTTCTCTGCCAAACTGATGCGGCGTTGCGCACTCTCGTTATAGATGGTGGTATAGGTGCTGTCATACTGCCACCGGGCGATGAAGAACATCATGCCCATCAACACCACTGCCAACAATATATAAAACCACAATGTGTGTTGGTCGGTGCCAACTTCCAAGTATTCCATGAGGAAGAGGAAGAGGTAAGTGGGTGGCAACATCAGCGCAAGGTTGAGTAGCGTTGAGAAGACGATACCTCTGCGCAAGTCCTTTGCCCCTTTGTCCGAAAGGGTGAAACGGTTTTGAAAATATCTAATCATCTTGGTGTCTCCTTTGATTGGTTATAGTTTCCATGCCACTGCTTTCTGATATTCGTTCCACATCGTGTGATAGCGTCCCTGCAGGGTCATCAGTTCCTCGTGCGTTCCTTGTTCGGCTATCTGCCCATTGTCCACCACCACGATGCTGTCGGCATTCTGCACGGTGGTCAGTCGGTGAGCTATCATGAGGACGGTCTTGCTGTGAGTGAGGTGTGCCAGAGCCTTTCGGATAAGATGCTCGTTCTCAGGGTCGGCAAAGGCGGTAGCCTCATCAAGCACCACGATGGGTGCATCTTTCAGAATGGCACGCGCAAGGACGATGCGTTGCTGTTCACCACCGGAGAGGTAAGTGCCCTCCGCTCCAATGACCGTATCCAAACCTTGGGGCAGTCGGTCGATGATTTCACGGCTTTGCGAGAGGTCTATCGCCCGGTCTATCTGTTCTGCCGTTGCTTCGGGATTACCATAGCGTAGGTTCTCCAAGAGCGAGGTCTTGAACAGGCGGGTATTTTGGAATACAAACGACACGCTGCGCATCAGTTGCGACTTATCCATCTGCCGGACATCCACTCCGCCGATGCTCACACTTCCCTCACACACATCCCAAAAGCGGGGAATGAGCCGTGCTATGGTTGTCTTTCCGCTGCCCGAAGACCCAACGAGTGCCACCGTCTGCCCCTCGGGAATGGTGAGGCTGAGGTGGCTGACGGCATCCTTTTCCGCGCCGTCGTATCTGAACGAGACTTCCTCAAAACAAATGTCGCAGGCTTGTGGCATCCGGGGCGTGCCGCTCTCGGGCAGCGGAGCAGTATCGGTGAGTTTCTCCAATCTGTCCACCGCCTCATTGGCAAGGAATAGATTCTGACTGAGATACATCATCTTCATCACATTGGTTGCGATGACCGGTGTGATGACGATAAAGAGAATGAGGTCGGCCACGATGATCGCCACGCTTCCCCCATGCCCAATCAGGATGATACCTACCGGTACGAGGACGAAGGCAAAGGCGTTGATGGCAACGGTATAGGCCGACATAGGCGACCGCCACATCAGCGTGTACTGGATGACAAGGTCGCGATAGCGGATGATGCTGTCGTGGAACCGCTTGAACGAGAAGACCGTCTGCTGGAAAACCTTTACTACCGGAATGCCACGGACATACTCCACCGCCTCGCCGCTCATCTTCTCCTGTGCATCGAGATACATCCGCTGGAAATCGTTGTTCTTGGGATTCATCATATAGCCCATGATGCCGAAGGCACAGATGATTGGCAGCATGGCTGCCAAGCCCAATTGCCAATCGACCGTCAGCAGTAGCACCATGACGCCAACGGGGGCAACGATGCTCCCCGCCACATCGGGCAGGATGTGCGCCACGAAGGTGTGGGTCTGCGCTGAGTCCTCGTCAATGATTTTGCGCATACGTCCCGTGTTCTGCGTGTCGAAGAATCCAAGTGGCACGCGCATGAGTCGCTGCATTGCCTTGCGACGCATGTTGGTTTCGATGCGGAACGCAGCAAGATGCGAGAACATGAGTGCAGCAAAGTAGAGCAGCACGTTTGCCACCGACACGATGAAGGCGGCAAGGGCATAGTCCCATACGGGTGCATCGGCGAGACTGCCCTCCGCGGTGAGCAGCGTGCGCACCACAAGCCACAAAAGAACGAACGGGACGAGCGAGAGCAGTCCGTTGACTGCCGACAGCCCGACGGAGCAGGGCAGCAACCACTTGCGCCCTCCCATGTAAGCTCCTAATCGTTTGAGTGTTTTGAACATATCATGATTGTTTTTTTGAATGTTATCCTATGGTTTCATCAGCTCTTTCCAACCTGCCGTTCCAAAGGTGATGTACTGCATGAGTGCTTGTTTGACTTCCTCCTCACTATATTCCTCGTGTTCCACCAATTCGCAGAAGAGAGTCGTCCAAGCCGAACTGGTGAGATGAATCAGAAATGGAGAGATGTTGGTGTTGATGTGTGGGTATCGTTCTTTCATCAGTCGGAGGTATTCCATGCCGACCTTCATTTGGTGATCAATGATTTTGTTTTTATACCCCTCCAACGAAGTTCCCTCGGCATTGAACAGCAACAGGCGCAGTTCGGGGCGGAACTGCTTGACAAGAGTGAGCATCGCCATGATGTGATTGATTTGCTGTTGCCGCAAATCGAACACGTCGAGCGAGAGAAATTCCTCATCATTATGCGAGAGGATATAGCGGTCAAGCGCGGTCAGCAATGGTTGCAATACCGCACAAAACAGTGTATCCTTACTGTCAAAATAATGATACAGGTTTCCCACAGTCACGCCAGCCTTACGCGCCACGTTTCTAATGCACGTACGCTGCACACCATTTTTGATAAACTCTCTATGGGCAACTTGCAATATGCGTTGCTTTATGTCTGTCTTCAATGTCTGCATAGTCAAATTTTAAGGAAAGGGAATATAATTCATTCATATCGCATGGGTAATCGGTGAGAATACGGTATCTTCAGAACTCCAGTTCCAGACCGATCATCACTTCCTCCGGAGCAAAGTGGATCCCAAAGCCGTCATTGCCGATTTCCCGCTCCTCACCTGTGAAATAGTTTTTCCGATAGCCCGCAAACCCCATGCGCATACAGAGGCACAGTCCTTTTGTCAGGTCCACGCATGCGCCCGGACGCAGTCCTATCTCGAAGCCGTGGTGCTTATCTGTTTTGTTCGGATCGGTTGGAGAGATGTAGTTGTAGCCGATGCCACCGTCTAAGTAGAGGTTGAACGGGCCTTTGTGAAGATAATAGTAGCGCGCGAAAGGCGAAATTTTAAGGGTGTGTGTCTTTTCGCGCTCATTATCGCCACGCTCGGAGTTGAAGGCATAACCCAACATGATGCCCGCGGCCCACGTTTCATTGAAGTGCCAGCCTATCTCGGGGCAGAACTGCAAAGTGGTGGCTTTGGTTTTCGTGTTGTTCCAATAAGTAACGGCACCGCCTATGAACAATCCCTCTTCATGATCGTCTTCTTGAAAAGCCGAAGTGTGTTGCTCTTGCGTCCGGCCGATGAGTGGAACGAGTGATAGGATAAATATAAATAGCTGTTTTTTCATTATCAAAAAGTTTATTGATAGCTATAAGAAAAGTGAACGCCGTTCAATCTGACAGGTTAAAAAACGCACTTATCATTTTGATATAATGCGTTTTTTATTTGTAGAATGAACGTTCGGAATGATTTATTCTTTATTATTCCATTTCCACGCTTCATAAGCGAGCGCAATGCTCACTATGACCAGCATAGGATGGATAAAGAGCTGCGGAAGCTCAAAGCTGAATATCAGTTCCGTGCTATGTACCGTACAGAACAGGGCTGTGAAGGCGGCGAGACAGAGATGTACCGTCTTATGCCAGCGCTTGCGGGCATAGAGCGAAAGGAGCAATCCTGTCATTGGTATCGTGAGTGAAACAACGGCCATCAATACGAGCATTGACATCGGTGCTACACCATCGTTATAAACGGCAATGTTGGCATTCCAGAAAAGAGGTATCATGTCAGTCAGAGAATGCGCGGACATGCCTGCGACTATGGCAACCCATAGAATTGAAATTTTAAGATTCTTTTTCATCCTTATATGTTTTTAATTTTGAATGTTTAATTACCGGACGAATCCGGCAGGTTTCCTAATGAAGTGCTGTTCAAAGCGGGACAGCGCTTTTTCTTTTCGAGAAGCATTGTCCCGGTGTGGGACAGCGCTTATTCTTTCATTTAAGAGAATGTGCCAACTTTTTTGATACACCCTCAACTCGTTTAGTCGAGTGAAATCACTTTATAGGCACCACTTGGCGTCTTCACGCTTGGTTGCGTGGAACCCTTCCCTGTTGCCATATCGTAACGATAGAATCCTATGCCGTTGTCGGTATGTTCACCGAAATAAATGGAGCTTTCCACCTTGATGATGGCATTGGCAGCCCAGCCGCATGACGCTGGAAGAGGAAGTATACGACCTGTTTTCTTGTTTACGTCAATCTCGTAAGGGACATAACATTTGTTGACGATATAAGTCTGATCGTTGGGATCCTTTACGAGTGAAGGTTTATAGAGGAACGTGTAGATTTTTCCATTGCCGCCATAGGTCATGTACATACCGTAGGAGCCAACTTCCGCGCCTTCGGTTGTTTGCAGGCTCATATAGAAGTCCTTGTCAAAATCCGTTTCTCCCTTCTTGATGCGCAGCAGTCCGTCTTTGTACCCCTTGCCGGGCATAAACTGACACATCATTGCCGCACGAGGTCCCGTGTTGAAATAGATGTTACCGGCTTCATCCATAACAGGCGATGTATGTCCGACCATACCGAGGCTCGTTGCACGGTCATCCTTTATAACCTTTTCTACCTTATCGGTAGCTACGTCAATGACAGCTACTTGAGCAGGCGTCGCAAGAATTTCCTTCATAGACTTTGCTTGGTTGAGAGGGAGGAACAGCTTGCCGTCACGCACAATGCCATTGCCTCCGTCCGGATCTTTATCACCCTCTGCATAGGGAGACAGGTCTATTTCCTTCGTTACGCTCATTGTGCTCGGATTGAACACGATAAGTTGTCCGCGGCTTGCACATGTGACTGCATAAGCTTTGGTATCATTCGCAAATATGATTTCAACCACATTGGGTGAACCCGGGAAGGAAAGTGAACCCACAGGATGAGAAGACAGTTGTCCATTTGCGTTTACTTCGTATTTGTGGAGAGTTTGCTCGCCACCATAACCATACATCGAGCCGGATTGAAGATAAACATACTTTCCAAGTTTCTCCATGAAGAGGTGTCCTGTGGGAAGCGTTATGGCCTTGTCGTAAGACACGGACGTACCCTCGTTGAAATTCTCGAAGCTGGTGATGAAGAAGCTGTTGTCTGATTGTGCAGACATTAGGAAATGATGCTTCTTTTCAGACTGTGGATGGTCGTCATTGTTTTCTGAACAAGATGACACTGTTGTTGCAAACAGCAGGGTAAGACAAGGCAGTACCCAAAAGATTTTTTTTGCTTTCATGCTTTTTACTTATGTTTATATTTAGTTAATAATATATTTTATCTTCAAGTGAAATGTGCGCCTTTCCATCGGATAGCGAAATTCTGCCCAGTTTTCACGGTTGAGTAGGTTCCGTATCTCAAAGCTAAGCTGGCAATGTTTGTTGAAAGAATGGTGAACGGCAACGTCCCAACTGTATCTTGCCGGTATAAGCATTGTATTGTTATTGCTTGCTTCCCAGTTGTAGCTGAATTCTTTGGTAAATCCGAACGTAGAGGAAAAGGCTGAAGAAGAAGTCTTGCCCAGCAAACCATCTTTGTGCAGGCGTAATCCGACGTTGCCAAACAGATAAGGCATATTGGGGATTCGGTAGCGGTAGTGAAAATTTTCTCCGCCGCCTACGGCATCCTTTCTCATGTCGCGGGCATCTTGCCATGTGATATTTCCCTGTATGTCCAGCCAGCGGTTCAGCTTGCTGTCGATTTCCATATCCAGCCCCATCACCCGAACCTTGCCGATATTGTCATAAGCCATGTTCATGGAGCTATACATCAGTTTAATCATGTCTTTTGCACTCATGTAGAATGCATTCACCCCGATTCGCACCTGCGGATAAGAGTTGGCATCACTAAGCCATATTGCACCTGCATTGACGTTAAAACTACGCTCCGGACGAAGTTTCTCTGAAGGGAGGAGCAATACTCCGTCACCAAACAGCTCATCGGCTATGGGCATTCTCACGGTTGATTGCACTGAGGCTTTCAGTGTCAGTGCATTATTGGGGAGAAGATGAAATGCCATTGCCTCGCTCCAGCCAATCATTGTGCTGTGGTTGGTCGATGTTTTAAGCTTGTCTTGCAACATGATTGCTTCGGCAAACGGAAGGACTTCCGAGTGGTGACTAAAAAGTTTTACTCCTATTTCGTTGGTAAATTTACCACTGTTTAGATTCAATTTATGAGACAATCCGGATACTATGGCGTGTACCGTACTTGGGTATCCGCTTGTAGGCAGACGCGAGTATTGGTCGGCAAGTTCGTCTTTTGGCATCTTCCGACCATATCGGTAATTGGTGTTCCATGTGATAAGTTGATTGCCACCAATCTTATAAGTCAGGTTGAGTAATTCACGAATGGTAGTATGCCTGTCATGTGAATCGTTTGGAACAGAGCCAATCTCTCCGCGTCCTGAACCGCTTGGGAATCTGTTACCTATGAAATCGTAACAATAATGTGAAGTATCTACTTGATTGACGAGACTAAGACCAACAATGGAATGTAGTTGTGCGGTGAGTTTACCGTTTAAGAAACTTTTCTCAAGACTCAGTGCCGCATTGGCAGAACGTGTCCGCGTAAAGGCATGCTGAATATTATTTTGCACGTTCATCAATCCTCCTTGTATCTCTTTGCGATAGTAGTCGGCACTCAATGTGATGTCAAATCGGTCGAACCATAATTGTTGGCTGCTCACACCCACGTTAAAACCTCCATGCGTGTACGCATCGTGGTCGCGATGGATAATGCGCCCCAATTCAAAAGGAGAAGAAAAACTATAATTGTTTTTAGCATAGTTCATCGTGGCACCGGCGTGGAAAGCCGTTGAGGTCTTGCCAATATATTGCTTCAGTTGCAGACTGCCGATATAGGTATTGTATGATGCTACCTCAAATGCCATTTCCAAATGATTTTTGTTGAAGTCTTTCAGCCGGATGTTCACGGCACCGCCTAATCCGTCACCTCCCAGCCATGCAGGGATGATGCCTTTGTATATCTCCACTTCATCTACCATATCAAGAGGAATGCTGCTGAGTTGAAATTCATCGGAATTTCCCATAGGCATACCATTGACAAAAATACCGACGCGCTTACCGTCCATCCCTTGTACGATAATACGTGAAGCATTGCCCAGTCCGCCTTGTTGAGCTACTTTGATACCTGCGGCATTGTCAAGAATCTCGTTTAATGTCGCAGTCTTGTATTTAAGAGATTGACCATCTATAATGGTAACTGCGGACGGGACTTCACGGTGCTTTTGAGCCTTACTCTTTCCAAACACCAGTACATCAGATAAGATGTTGTTTAATGGCTGTAATTCCACATTACAGCAAATGCTGTCCTTGACATATGATTTTTTATTGAGTATTATGTTACGACTATTATATCCTACATATTGAACAATAATCTTTTTACTGCTTTTTGGAGGAAGTTCCATTCTAAACACGCCTGCATGATTCGAAATTGTTCCGATATTAGTATTTTCTAAAATAATAGAAGCTCCATCTAACGGCAGGTGAGTTTGCTCATCCGTAATTTGCCCATAAACGATTTTTTGAGCTAACATATTCTGCCATGTGAATGAGAAAATTAGCACCAATAGGAAGTTGTGAAAAATATTTTTATTACTCATGATTACTATTAAACTCCATTATTCTTTTGCAAAAAGTACTTGTTCTATTCTTTTTCTCAAAAATGAACAATAGTTAGTTTTGTTCACAAAAAAAAGCGCACCATTCTATGATGAATGATGCGCTTCTATGCTGTTTCAATACAGAAACTCTTTGTATATGATATTTATCCTTTGTCATAAACTTTTTTTAGATGCTGCAAAGTTAGAAATAATGACATTTCTCCACAATACCCAAAAATAGTGATTTCTTATAAAACGCATTATTCAATAATGGGAGATTTCCTTGCTTTTCTCACGAGTTCCCGCCTTTTCTTTAATTCAAAATCTATAATATTATTGCTTTAATTTTGCTATTCGACAATGATTTATTCATCTTAAAAACAATGATTTATGGAATCGAACAACAATGACAATTATGTGCTGGTATTGGAAGACCGCACGGAAGTGAAGAACGAGAAAGAAGCAGGAAAACTCTCAGTGGTCTCTGGGATTGACGACAAAGGCAAGCTCCAAACAACGGAAGCCAAAAACGTGCATCAGGCAGCCTTTTTCAAGTTCAATAACAAGGACGGCTTGTTGAAGAACTTCATGACCAATTTCCTCAAACAGTTCAACGAGCCGTCACGCTTTGGACTTTACAAGGTAGTGGCAAACAACGTGGAGCAAGGTGTGGCATCGCTCCACACCATGCTGCAGAACCGTGAGAAGCCGGAGAATAAGCAGCAGTTGGCAGACAGTCAGGTGCGTTTTGATGATTTCCTGCCCAAGCAGAAGAACGCCACCGCCATCGACGAGTCGAAGATTGATTGGAAGCAGCTCGACAACCTCGGACTTACCCGTGAGCGATTGGAGCAGAGCGGAGAGTTAGACAAGATGCTGAACTGGCAGAAGAGCGACCTCGTTACCATCGCTATCCCTATGGGCGATACGACCATCTATACCGATGCCCGTTTGGCATTCCGTACCGATGGCGAGGGCAACATCGGCTTGGCAGTTCACCCTCTTCGCAAAGAGCCACAGCTCGACTTCCCCTATATGGGACACAAGTTCTCTCCCGAAGAGAAAGAGCAACTCCTTGCAACGGGCAATCTTGGCAAGACCATCGAAATTACACCCAAGAATGGTGAGCCATTTGCCGCCTACATTTCCATTGACCCGCAGACCAATGAACTCATTGCCTTGCGTGCTGACCGTGTGAACATCCCTAAGGAAATCAAGGGCGTTACACTTTCTGATGCACAGTATAAAGACCTTGTTGAGGGCAAAGCCGTGAAAGTGGAAGGAATGACCGCCAAGAGTGGTAAGTCCTTCAATGCCACTCTGCAAGTCAATGCCGAGAAGAAAGGCATCGAGTTTATCTTCGAGAACAAGCAAGGCTTGAAGGAGCGACAGCAGCACTCTCAGCAACAAGGCGCACCACATAAGCTCTGCGGTTTGGAACTCTCCGACAAGCAGCGTGAGGCATTGGATAGCGGTCGCACGCTTTATCTGAAAAATATGGTGGACAAGGAAGGGCAACCTTTTAATGCCTACGTCAAGATGGACAAGGAACAGAACCGCCCCCGCTTTTACAAGTGGAATCCTGACAAGAAGCAGGAGACCGGCAAGGAAAAGGTGGTAGCCGTAGCCGAAGAACACAAAACACAGATTGCCGTAAACAACCAAGGTAAGACCAACGAAGCCACCAAGAACGTGAACGAGCCGTTAAAGTCCGGGCAGACACAGCCCACTGCTGCCCAAAAGCAGAAGCAGGACGAGAAGAAACAACAGCGCCGTGGACGTAAGATGTAACCCTTAAAATAATACCCGAATATGATTACTTGTATTATTGCCGAGAAGCCCTCGGTCGCCAGAGATATAGCCCGTATTGTAGGAGCAAACAATAGGCAAGACGGATTTTTAGAAGGTAGCGGTTATGTGGTAACATGGGCGATGGGACATCTCATCACCCTTGCCATGCCCGAAGCCTACGGTTTTGCTGCCTATAAAGCCGAAGACCTGCCCATTCGTCCCAATCCTTTCCAGCTTATCGTGCGACAAGTGCGCAAGGATAAGGAGTACACGTCAGACCCCGCAGCACTCAAACAGCTCAAAGCTATTCGAGGTTGTTTCGACAGAGCCGACCGCATCATCGTAGCCACCGATGCAGGGCGAGAAGGTGAACTCATCTTCCGCTATATCTATCACCATTTGAACTGCCATAAGCCTTTTGAAAGACTTTGGATTTCCTCGCTTACAGACAAAGCCATTCGTGAGGGACTTGCCCATCTCAAGGCAGGAGGCGCGTATGACAATCTCTATCACTCCGCCAAGGCAAGAAGCGAAGCCGACTGGCTTGTGGGCATCAATGCCAGCCGTGCCCTGTCCATCGCTCGCAAAGGCGGTTACTCTTTGGGGCGGGTACAGACCCCGACACTCGCTATGGTCTGCCGTCGGTACATAGAGAATCGTGATTTTTCTTCCGTTCCTTATTGGAAACTCTCCATCGCAGCAGAGAAAGAGGGCATATCGCTGAAAGCCGTGAGCAGCAGTGCTTTCGAGAATGAAGCCGATGCACAGTCCGCTCTCGCCATGCTTCGCGAACAGAGCCAGCTTACCGTGACTTCGGTCGCAAGAAAGGTAGGACATACGTCGCCACCCCTCTTGTTCGACCTTACTTCTTTACAAAAGGAAGCCAATAGAAAGTACGGCTTTTCAGCAGACAAGACCCTCTCAATAGCACAAAGCCTCTATGAGAAGAAAATCACGACCTATCCCCGCACCGGTAGCCGATACATTAGCGAAGACGTTTTCGAGGAAGTACCCGTCTTGCTTGGCAAGATAGGACAAGGATTATCTTTCTCACTTAACCGCCACTCTGTGGACAACGACAAGGTAACCGACCACCATGCTATCATCCCTACAGGTGAAACTCCATCGGGACTATCGGCAGATGAAACAACTATCTACCAAATGGTAGTCCATCGTTTCATCGAAACCTTCTCTCCCGACTCAGAGGAAGAGCGGATGCAGGTGGAACTTACGGATGGTACAAACACCTTCATTTGGAAGGCGTGCCGAAATATTTCTTTGGGCTGGAAAGCCGTACAGCATAGTACTGGCACGAACGATGAAAAAGGCAAGGAGGACGAAGAACAGACTTTATCCGTATTGCCCAATCTAATAGAAAACGAGGTGTTACCACTGCTTTCTTCAGAAATTACTGTGCACAAGACCAAGCCCAAACCGCTCTATACAGAAGCGACTTTGCTTTCTGCTATGGAAAACGCAGGGAAAGAGGTATCAGATGCAGAAAGTAAAAGAGCAATGGCAGAGTGCGGCATCGGTACACCAGCCACTCGTGCCAATATCATCGAAACACTCATCTTGCGTGAATATATCCGTAGAGAAAAGAAAGCGATTGTCCCTACTGAAAAAGGCTTGGCAGTCTATGAGATTGTCAAAGACAAACGAATTGCCAATGCGGAGATGACAGGAAGTTGGGAACTGACCCTTGCCGCCATCGAAGCAGGACAGATGCCGCCCGAGAAATTCGCGCAAGGAATCAACTCCTACGTGGAGACTATTTGCGAGGAACTCCTCGCCCTTGCTCCACCGATGCAGAAATCATATCCTACTTACCGCTGCCCCAAATGTGGCAACGAAAGTGTGGGCATCTATGCCAAGATTGCCAAATGCAGGCACGAAGGCTGCGACTTCCACATCTTCCGTGAAATCTGCGGCACGTTCCTTTCCGAAGACAATATCCGTGATTTGATAATCACCGGGCGAACGCCCATTCTCAAAGGATTGACGAGTAAGGCTGGCAAAAAGTTCAACGCACGTCTTGTTCTGGGCGAAGACCACGCCACCGCCTTTGAGTTTGAAGGAAAGAAAGGAAAAGCACGAGGGAGATAGTTATTACAGACTCGGAGCTAAAATAAATTAGTCGGAAGATAGGAAAATTTCTATATGACTGAAATTATCTCCCGACTATTTTTCCGCTCCATAAAAAAGAACAACTATGGCATACAATAAGAAAGCAGTCTTGGAGGGCAACACGGAAGCCATCCGTGTGGTCCTTCGATTAGAAAAAGAACGTCGTGAAGCCACCGATGCCGAAAAAGTCTTGCTTAGAGGTTATCAAGGTTTCGGTGGTCTGAAATGCGTCTTAAACCGTTGTGATAATCCCGATGACCTTCGTTATTGGAGTGCATCGGAGCAAAACCTGTTCAAGCCTACCCAAAGACTCAAACAGATGATTTACCGTGATGCCGTCGATGCCAATACCGCTAAACGCTATTGGGAGAGCATCAAGGCAAGCGTACTGACCTCTTTCTATACCGACACCCGTATCGTCTCCGCCATTGCCGATGCCCTAAGTTCCACCGATGTGCAAGTAAGACGATGCCTGGACCCTTCCGCAGGTATGGGAGCCTTTACCGAAACCTTTGCCAAAAGTGCCGGTATGGTCGATGCTATTGAAAAAGACCTGCTGACGGCACGCATCACACAAGCCCTCCATCCTTATGGTAAGGATAATATCTTTGTTCGGCAAGAACCCTTTGAAGCTATCGGTGAATTGGAAGACAAGGACAAGTACGACCTTATCACCAGCAACATCCCATTTGGCGACTTTATGGTTTATGACCGTGATTATAGCAAGGGAGAGAATATCCTTAAACGGGAATCCACCAGAACCATTCACAATTATTTCTTTGTGAAAGGGCTGGACACTATCAAAGAGGGCGGACTTCTTGCATTTATTACCTCGCAGGGCGTATTGGACAGCCCCAAGAATGAAGCCATCCGCCGTTACCTCATGCAGAACAGCCGACTTATCTCCGCTATCCGTTTGCCTTCGGGTATGTTCTCCGAGAATGCGGGTACGGATGTGGGCAGCGACCTCATTGTCCTGCAAAAGCAGTCGGGCAAAGAAATTGGTGAGGGCATTGAGCAGCAGTTTGTACAAACTGCCTCTGTTCCCAAAGGCGATGGCTTTTCTATTGCGTTCAACCATAACTCCCTCTTCGAGGGCGAATGGAAGGATATTTCCCACCGCACGATTGCCACAGAGCGCACGATGGGTACAGACCCTTACGGCAAGCCCGCTTGGGAATATACGTTTGACGGCAGTATCGAGGATATGACTGACAGCCTGCGTACACAACTCTCTTTGGAAGTGGAGCAGCGTTTCGATCGTAAACTCTATGAAACTGGCATACCCATGAACGGGGAGGAATGGCAGGTACACGTGGACAAAATGGTGCAGAAAGTGCAAGAAAACATAAAAACGGAAGGAATACCTCAAGAACAGGAAATCAAGGATAAGGAGGAAAAGAAAGAGGACAAGGAAGATGAAAAAGAAGAAGAAAATGCCTACAATTTGATGCCCGACAGCACCAAGAAGCAACTTCCCAAGCTCTATGCAACGGAAAAACGGCTCATTGGCGACCGCACGGCATACGCTCGCTATTTCTTTCCTATGGGAGCCTATACCGCATATATGTTGGAATACGACCCCAAAGAACGCATCGGTTTTGGTGCCGTAACGATGGGCTATGGCTGGGAACTTGGGTATATGTCCCTTAAAGAAATGGAGGAAGTAAAGGTCAAAGGCTTGGGTATTGAGCGGGACTTATACTTCAAACCCACAAAATTGCACGAGATTGCGGAGCTGGAAGAGATTGTCAGAGGACAATACACCAAAGAACCCATCATTGAGGAAGTCAAGGATGAAAGCCGTCAGGAAGTTCTGAGACCCGTGCAGGAAGACACTCAACCCCAAGAGAATATCGAAGAAGGTAATAAGATAGTGGGAGATGAAGCAAAAGACGAAGCAGAGACAAAAAAAGAAGCACAAGCTGCACAGGTACTTCCAACAATAGAGCCTGAAAATGAACCTGCTCCCGAAGGTGTCCCCGTAATCACCCTTCAAAGACAATATGAGCAGGCAAGTCATGAAATTCGCACGGACGTGGAAGCCCCACGTGAAATGAACGGACAGACGGTATTCTTTGATGAAGACCATCATCCGATTATGGATAGCACCATAGAGACCGAAGCAACGGAGCAGCTCTTGTTTGCCCCGGAAGAGTATAGTCTTTGGACACAAGATGTAACCCGTGTAAATAATGAAATCAAAGAGGCTGCTCAACAAAAGAAGGTCAGCGATAACCAACCGCTTTCTGCGAGCAGGCAACCTAAACCGACAAGAAGTACACCCACCAGTCCCCGCAGAAACAAGAAAACTGCATCGACTCCCGTCAGAGAGCCCTCGCTCTTTGACTTTATGGAGGAAGCCGAGCCTCGTAAGCCACAGCCCATAGCAGAAGTCAAGAAAGAGTTTGACGCTTCACCGCGTCCCTTTCTCTCATCGCCCGACTCTCATCTGAGGGACGGCTCTATTGTCGTGCAGAAAGGACAGGTCGGTTTTCTCTCTGACTTGAAACGGCATCCTACCTTCAATCCGATGGACCTGCCCTTTGCCCAGCTCTCACGGCTGAAAGCATACATTGAGATTAGAGAAAGTTATCACCGACTCTATGATTATGAGGCGAACAACCAAGCGGAGGACAAGGAAGAGCGTGAGAAACTCAACCGGCTTTATGACGGCTATGTAGGTCGTTGGGGGTACTTTAACCAGAAGGGAAACACCGATATCATCAAGATGGATGCCACCGGAGTGGAAATGCTGTTTTTGGAACGCTCCGAGAACGGCAAATACATCAAGGCGGACATCTTCGACCATCCGACGGCTTTCTCCACCTCCGAGCTTTCCATTGCCGCAGACCCGATGGAGGCATTGGGCGCATCACTCAACAAGTACGGTACGGTGGAACTTGATTATATGAGCTCCCTGCTTCCCGATATGGAAGAGAGTGATATGCTTTCCGCCTTGGAAGGACGCATCTTCTTTAATCCCGAAGAGGACGGCTATGAGGTAGCCGACAAGTTCATTTCAGGCAATGTGATTGAAAAGGCGGAGCGTATCGAGTCGTGGCTCTTGGAGCATCCAGAGCATGAGGAAGCGAAACAGAGTCTGACTGCCCTGCGTGCCGCCACGCCAACGCCCATTCCCTTTGCTGATTTGGACTTCAATCTCGGTGAACGCTGGATACCTGCTAAAGTCTATGGTAGGTTTGCCTCGGAGTTTTTCGGGACGGATATTAGCGTATCCTACCATTCCAACATGGACGAGTACAGCATTGTCTGCGACCGAAAGAATGCCAATATCTGGCACAAGTATGCCGTACAGGGGGAGTTCCGCCGTTATGATGGCATCAATCTCCTCAAGCACGCCCTGCACAATACCATTCCCGACATCAACAAGAGTAAGGAAGTGACGGACAAGGTTACGGGAGAGAGGAAGACCATTAAAGTAAGGGACGGACATGCCATCCAGATGGCGAATGCCAAGATTGAGGAAATCAGACAGGGCTTTGTAGATTGGCTCGGACGTACGCCCGACACGTTCAAGGAGCAGTTATCCGACCGTTACAACCGCCTTTTCAATTGCTTTGTGCGACCAAACTTTGACGGCACGCATCAGACTTTTCCCGACCTTGACTTGAAACGGTTGGGCATAACCGACCTATATAAAAGCCAGAAGAATGCCGTATGGATGCTCAAGACCAACGGCGGTGGTATCTGCGACCACGAGGTGGGAGCGGGCAAGACGCTTATCATGTGTACGGCAGCATACGAGATGAAACGCTTGGGATTGGCGAACAAGCCGATGATTATCGGACTGAAGGCGAATGTTTTCGACATTGCAGACACCTTCCGCAAGGCTTACCCCAATGCCAAGGTTCTCTATCCGGGCAAGAACGATTTTAACAAGCAGAACCGCCAGCGTATATTCAACGACATCAAGAACAACGATTGGGATTGTATTATCTTAACGCATGAGCAGTTCGGTATGATACCCCAAGCCTTAGAAATACAAGAGGCTATCTTACAAAAGGAGAAAGACTCTGTAGAAGAAAACCTTGAAGTATTGCGCCAACAAGGAGCAGACATTTCCCGTGCCATGCTCAAAGGATTGGAGAAACGCAAGCAGACCTTGGAGGCGAAGTTACAGGGTATTCAAGACAGCATAGCCGAGCGCAAGGACGATGCTGTGGACTTTAAGATGATGGGCATTGACCATCTCTTTGTAGATGAGAGCCATCAATTCAAGAACTTGATGTTCAACACCCGCCACGATAGAGTGTCGGGATTGGGCAATCCTGACGGCTCACAGCGTGCGCTCAATATGCTCTTTGCCATTCGCACTATACAGGAGCGGTCGGGCAAGGATCTGGGGGCAACCTTCCTTTCGGGAACGACCATCAGCAACTCACTGACAGAATTGTACCTTCTGTTTAAGTACCTGCGCCCACAGGCATTGGAAAGGCAGGGTATCAACAGCTTTGACGCGTGGGCGGCGGTCTTTGCCAAGAAATCAACCGACTATGAGTTTTCCATCACGAATGAGATTATTCAGAAGGAACGCTTCAGAACATTCATCAAAGTGCCGGAAGTTGCCTCGTTCTATGCGGAGATTTGCGACTTCCGTACAGCAAAGGACATCGGTATCGACCGCCCTGAGAAGAACGAGATACTGCATAACATACCGCCAACTCCCGAACAGGAGGAGTTTATTGGAAAACTGATGGAGTTTGCCAAAACTGGCAATGCCACCCTTTTAGGGCGTGCGCCATTAACCGAAAAGGAGGAAAAGGCAAAGATGCTGATTGCAACTGATTACGCCCGCAAGATGAGCCTTGATTTACGCATGATTGATGAAAATGCGTACTCAGATCATATTGACAACAAGGCAAGTCATTGTGCGAAACTCTTGAATGACTATTATCAGAAGTACGATGCACAGAAAGGAACGCAGTTTGTTTTCTCTGATTTGGGGACTTACAAGCCTGGTGGAGACTTCAACATCTATTCGGAAATCAAAAGAAAGTTGGTGGAAGACTACCATATCCCAGCATACGAGATACGCTTCATTCAGGAATGCAAGAATGAGAAGGCAAAGAAAGCAATGGTGGATGCCATGAATCGGGGCGACATCCGTATTATCTTCGGTTCTACTTCTATGCTTGGAACGGGTGTCAACGCCCAGCAGCGTGCGGTGGCGGTGCATCAACTTGACACGCCCTGGCGACCATCAGATTTGGAGCAGCGCAATGGTCGGGCAATCCGTAAAGGCAATATGGTTGCCAAAGAATTTGCGGACAATAAGGTCGATGTGATTATCTATGCCGTGGAGCGGTCGTTGGACAGTTATAAGTTCAACCTACTACATAACAAGCAATTGTTTATCAATCAGCTGAAGACCAATACGCTCGGTAGTCGTACCATTGATGAAGGCTCAATGGACGAGGATAGCGGTATGAACTTTTCAGAGTATGTTGCCGTGCTATCCGGTAATACAGACTTGTTAGAGAAAGCCAAACTCGACAAGAAGATTGCCACGCTGGAATCCGAGCGTAAGAACTTTCTCCGTGAGCGTGATGCCGCAACAGGAAAGTTGGCGGAGATTGACAGCTCCGTGTCTTTCCATTCGGACAAGATTAAGGAAGCCAAGGCGGACTTGGCATGCTTTGAGAAGCGTGTGGAGCGTGATAAGGACGGCAATCCAATCAATAAACTCACCATCAAAGGCGTGGAGGACAGTACGGACCTCAAAGTCATTGCTGCACGCCTGCAGGAGATTAACGACAAGGCACGCACCAAAGGCGAGTACAACAAAATCGGAGAGATTTATGGCTTTTTCATCATGGTGAAGACAGAGAGTACCTCAAAAGATCTGTTTGACTGCTCCGTGAATCGTTTCTTTGTCAAGGGGCAGGAGAGTATCTATTATACCTATAATAATGGTAAGTTGGCTACGGATCCGAAACTTGCGTGTGAGAACTTCTTGGGTGCGCTGGGGCGAATCCCCAAGGTGATAGAATCGCATGAAAAGGAGAAAGAGAAGGTTGCTGCCAATAAGGAAATCTACACTGCTATTGCTAATGGGACGTGGAAGAAAGAGGACGAACTTCGCTCGCTCAAAGGGCAGTCGGCAGAGCTGGACAGAAAAATCACTTTGACGATTACTGCGGACAAAGAAGGAGATGAAGAACTCTCCCCAAAATCAGACTTGCAAAATCCTCCTGATACAGTTTCAGAACACAGTGCAAAAGAGACAATAGTACGTCATAAAGTAAGATTTTGAATCTAAAAGAATAAATTTGCAACAAAATTATCGAATCTCATTCAGCAAATTCAGAAATAATATGTAACTTTGCAGAACATACCGAGGGCTTGTATGGATTTGACGGCAAGATGAGATGGTATGTAAGCATGCGGAGGCTCGACGGCTACCTCCTAAATCTGAGTGGTCAAAAAATTAATTGGCGAAAACAATTACGCTCTCGCTGCCTAATCGAAGCATAGTAGATTACTGGCTTTATTGCGTCACCAGGTGATGCGACGAGACACTGCTCCAAGGATGTTGTTCCGAATCTAAGGGTCAAGCGGTGCAGGTAAATCGGAAATAGTTTGTGTATGCCTCGATGCATAGATGAAATTTAGAGGATAAGGTGTTGGTTGGTGGTTCAGGTCTTGCCAACACTCGAAAACAGAAGGCTGAAATAAGCATGTAGAAAGCATATGGTTTCCTTGTGCGGACCGGAGTTCGACTCTCCGCAAGTCCACTAAAAGAGAGGACTATTAATTGTTTTTAAGCAGCTGATAGTCTTCTTTCTTATTATGCTCTATTCAGAGATCCATAAGATTTTGAAGTTTTAATACACCGAAAAGGGACTGTATCGACAAAGTACACAGCCCCATTTCCCCTTTTTAGAGTGCTAATAAAGCGACAAAAGTCCTTATCGGCACTATTTACGTTGCAAAGGTAGTGTTTATATTCGGATTATACCTACATCATTTTTTCAAAAAAAGTTTTGAGTTTATCAATTCCTTCTTGAAACTTCTTTTGATTTTGCTTTTTTAGTTTCTCGATATTGAGCAGTTTCCACTGTACGGATGGGTATTTGCTCAAATCACCAGCACAACATAGTTCCCATTGCGGGGAGCCTTCTTCAAAAGAAATGATGAAGTCTTTGTCCTCATCGGTAAGGCAGGCATTTACCTTTCTGATAATGTCGTTACGCGAGGACTCATAATCCTTGTAAGTGAAAGGAATATCGGTCATTCCTTTGAACTGATGTTCAAGAGCCTCCTCCTGATTAATGTCATTAGGACAAAGTGATTCTATGATGGGTTTGTCGCTTCCCAGTAAGCACAGAAACAAACCGTCTTTTACTTCATCCAATGTTTCGTCTTTCATGTACTTGCAATCAAACAAATCACGTGGGTGTTGGCGACTGAGAGCAGCCGCTATCTTACCTCCATATAGTTGTGGATAAGGTACGATGCGTGCCTTACAGTTAGCTTGAAACTCATCTTTCGCCTTTGGGCAGAGGTTCATTACTTCCGCTTCTCCAAGTATGCCACGTTTGGTGCCATTCACTTCGATTTTCACCGTAGTGCCATTGTATGTGCATTGCAGTTTCCATACATCAGTTTTATGTACCACATGTATTCCCGGTACGGCTCGTTCGATGCTCGTTTTCAAGTCTTGAAGATTCAGATTGATATGTTCCAAGCTCGTTGAACGTGCCTCCAAGGGAATATAGGTAAGATCTATATCCACAGAATACCGTGGCATGTTCTGATGAAACAAGTTGATAGCCGTACCACCATGTACGGCAAAATCTTTGATTCTATAAACCAAGGGCATGATGCGTACCAATAGTGCCACTTGACTTTTATACTGATGATTATTCATAGTCGTTCAATTCTTTGGGGATTGTCATTTTATACTTACTGAGATATACCCCCGACTTTACCAACTGCAATTTTGTAGTTCCCAAATCTATCCTAGATAAGTCTAATTCTTCAAACCAATAATGGTTTGCTTTTTCTGCCATATATAAGAATAGGCGCTTCATCTTATAGTTCTTGGTTGTTTCCAATAACGATTGGACAACCTCTGAACGCAATGTTGTTAGCTGTTCCATTATATAGTACAAGTCCATGTAGTTGTATTGCCGCGGCGATAGTAACAAGCATTCCATAAAAGCCTGTTCTGGAGTAGACGCGAGTAAATTCCAATCTAAATAAGACAAAGTCGTTATTTGTGCTTGCATAAATGCGTCTGTTTTGAAAAAATGAAAATCACGGTCGAATACGTTAAGCTTCATCCATTGAGGCATTCTCTCATTGGTAGCAGTTATCACTAGCAATGGCTTACCCATTGGCACATAATGATTGAAGCCCCATAACTCTAATGCAGAATGAGCAGCTATACGGAACTTCTTTCCTAACTGTTCATTAAACGACTGCAATGCACCATAGGCAGATAGGTTATCCCCAGTACGGTACATTACACCTCTACATAGAGGTGTTAACCATCCCGATATGCGGTATCTTTTTAATAGCTGACTGGAATATCCTCGTCCTGTTAGCCATTGAGCAAACAACAATCCGTTTTTTTGTCCTAATTGGAGCATTTGGTTGATTTTGTTACCTGTAGATACACTCATAGTTTACTTGCTTGTATTTATTTCAACCGCAAAGATAAGCAAATCATTTCAAATAATAGCTTATTGGTTGAAAATAATTCCCACAAATAAACTAATAGTTGATTTACTGTCCTAAAATTTAACTATCTTCTTCATATTCATGTCTATTTTAAGATGTGCCATAAGTTAGAATTCGGCAATAAACAAATTGCTTGTTGATCACCAACATTCTCGTTTATGAAGCATATCGTCTATCTCGTCACGAAGAAACAGCAGTCTACCATTCGCTTTGAGATATGGGATCTTTCCTGCCCATACCCAATTGTAAATGGTTTTCTGCTCTACTTTGAGAATCTTCGACACGTCGATTATGTCAAGATACTCTGGTTTAAGAGGCGGATGAATAGTTGTGTCAACAGATTGCTCTTTCATCACAAGCAGTTGGTCGAGTTTGCTCTCGATAGTTCTCAAGCTGTCAAACAATCGCTTGCACCAATCGTTCTCTGTTGTCTGTTCTAAGTATGGCATAGCTCACCCTTTTGATAGTTACCACTTGCGTCCTGCGACAATATACACTGCTCTTTCATATAGGCAATGTACTTCTTTGCCGTTCGGTCTTTGATTTCCATTTCACGCATCAATACGTCACATAGTTCTTGATATGAGAGTCTTAGCTTGGTATGGAAAGCTGATTTTACAACAGCCAAAAGTTCATCCGTCTTACGCTTTTCTTTATCCTCTTTCGACTTCTCTCCACGATAGACGTGCATATCCGCATCTTTGTCCCAGCCGAAAAGCATCATCGGCACATCGAGTGGACTGCCGTCACGCACCTTCAGAGCTTTTACAACCGAATATTCAGGATTATCGTCTTTCTCTATGGAGAGAATACCTGCCGCCTTGCGCTGTAATTCGGAACCAATATGTCCACGCAACTTAATACCGTTAGGGACAAAATGGAGCACACAGATGATGCAAGTATTATAGATTCCTGCCAAACGATAGAGTTCATCCACAATGGCTATACTCTCCGTTTCGTCATTGGCAGATCGTATCAAGTCTGCAATGCCGTCAATTACCACAAGATGTATTCCTCCGTGCTTATGGTGAAACAAGTCCATACTCTCACGAATAATTTTCAATCTATCTTTACGAGAAAGTGAAGCCAAATAAAGAGAATGGTAGAACTCTGGTACAGACGTGACTCCTGCCCGACGAAGTGTCTTCCCCAAATTCTTATGCAACTGTGCTTCTGATTGCTCTGTATCGTAATGGAGTACAGCTAATCTTTTGGGGTTGGCGGTTACCTCCAATCCCAAAGTTTGTTCTGGTTGTAAGCGTTCTGCACCAAGAGTACCGGCAAGAATGGCAGCAATGTAGTTGCTTTTGCCTGTTCCTTCTCCGCCAGTGATGCAGAACAGATTATCCTGTGTACCGAGGGGTACGCCGTTTACTGCTACCACCGACTTCGAGGCATCGGGAGGATTGTCATAGTCTATTTCACAAGATTGCAATATCATCATCGTCTGTGCATACATTTGGGTAAACATATCAGAAAGCAGTGCCTTTAAACCTTCCGAACCATTGCCTAAGGCAAAGTAATCGGAAATATCCTTTTCTGTTTTTGTGCCTTGTAAGGGCAATGTTAAGTGAAGCACCTTAAACTTGGATAGAGCTTCGACTTGTCGTTTAGTTTCTCTTAGTCCTGTTTCATCCGTATCATACAATATGATTAGATGTCGAAAACGGAGCAATAGTCCCTCAATGATATTCTCTGGTATCTGTGCTGTCTCGCTGTTGAAACAGATGGCATTGAATCCATGAGCCGAGAGTGAAAGCACATCCTTCTCTCCCCCCGTAATGAATATCATATCGCTTTTGCAGGGCAACTGCTCAAAACCAAACACATAGTCATCCACCTCCTTGCCTCCATAGAGGAAGCGCAATTTACTATTGGGACGATAAACTTTCACAAACCTGCCAAGGCAATAAGCAAACATAGGCTCTTCTCGCGTAGAAACAAGTGAGAATGGCTTGCCCTGACTTGAAACGGATTCATAGCGTGCTAATGATTTAACATGGAAGCGTAGCAAAGTCCTGGTATCAATGCCGTATCGTCGCCAATAATTTCGTTCCTCTTCTCCAAAGGGCTGTTCGATATATGTAAACCACTTCTCGCTTGTCATGGAAGTATTAAGGTCGGGTGGAGGTAATATAGGCTGCTTTGAAGGTTTTATTAAGACAGGTCGCTTATTACCGTATTCTTTTCTTTCTTCAAGACGAATATTGAGTTGTAAATCTCTGATGATTGTTTCAAGAACATTCATAAAATCTTTTCTCACGTCCAAACCGAGCATAGTTGCAGCAAACCAGAAACAATCACCTGAGTAGGCGTCATTGCCAAAGTCCTTCATGCGGTAGCAGCCAGACTTATTATCGAGGTAGATATTGCATGATGCACGCCTATCGTCATACAATGGATTACGGAAGTTGCGCTTGGGTACAAAGTTGATGGGCATGTAGAAGCAGAACACCTCCAGTCCTTTGTTCGTCCGGCTTAGTATTTCTTCTTTGATGTTCATAGTTCTTCAAATAAGGTTTGAGAATCCCCCATGTAGCCTTTAAGGACACCATCCTTGTAGGCGTTCAGACGCTGCAAAGCCTCCAAGCGGCGAAAGCCCTTGAATGTAGCCCTACCTGTCTTTACAGAAAGGTAGAGTCCTTTGAATGGATAGACCACATGATTACTTGATACATAGCGGTAAGGAATAGAGTTCGCTTCCCGCCATCTGGCAAGGGATGCCTTAGATATACCAAGCAGATGCAAGACATCTGCCGTACTTAACTCTATTTTCTCTTCTAATACAGAGTAGTCACGCTTTAGCTCTCTGATAAAGCAGGCTATCTGCCTGAACTCTTCGCGAAGAGTTTGAAGCTCATTCATTAGGGAGCGTGTTTCATGGTTTTCCATCATCATTAAGTAAGTTTTGGCAAAGTTCTACAATAGCTGACAGAAAGGGTTTCATCAGGTTCTCCTTGTCGTGTCTTGTTAGATGCCCTTTGAACTCTTCCATGAAGTTCACTATCTTCATTCCATCACTTGGCATAACCTTCATTAAAACCTTGATCAGTTCATCCAGTTCAATTGTTTCATAAAGATTCTTCACATGGGCTTTGGGTTTGGTCATCGACTCTATGGTTCCCAAAGGCAGATGTATGATTAGAACTTCTTTTCCTAAACCTGCTGCACATTTCCGATATGTGCTGATTCTGATGTCCTTTTCCATTTTGCAAGCCTTTAGGAAATTTGAATACTCGATGCTACTTGTATGAGCAGCATCTTTTGCATTGACGCATGAAAGAGCTAAAGTTTCAAGCGTAGGACAACCGATGTACAGGTGTCCCTTTTGTTCTGAGTTGCTGTTTTTGTTTGCCATAATACATTGGACTATAATGATTATGGCTGCAAAGTTCCTAATGAAATGAGCTTCTAACGGAATATCAAAATACCATTGTCTGGTAATATAATACCATTTTATATATTGATTATCAGCAGTATATCACAAGTGGCAAGGCTCTTCAGTGCACGGTGCAAGCCTATATATAGATAGGTCTTGCACCGTGCACTGAAAAATTGTAGCCACAAGCTTTCTAAAACATTTTTAGTCAAATATTTGGAAGATGTATCATCTTTTTGTAACTTTGAACCCGAAAACAAGAAGTCTATGCAACTTCTGTGCGTTCTCTCAAAAATATCTGAAATGGCTACAGATTGGCTACAGTAAAAATTGAGGTTCGGCTAAATTTCTGAATATCAAGGACTGATATAGGTAAGTTCATTTACCACCAGCTCCACTCGATGTACTCTGAACAAGAGTTTACAAGGGATTGATTAAAACAGAAAATCGCCGTAACTTCAATGAGTTGCGGCGATTATTCGTTCATATAGGATAATATTTTGAATAATAAACAGTGCTTTGATGCTGAGAAAAAACTAATTCCAAGCGCATTATCGCTCTATGCGCTTCACCACCTTACCATTAGAAAGTTTGATGATGTTCATACCTTTCACAGGATGGTTTATGCGCTGTCCTTTGGCATTATAGCGCTCTACTTCGACTGCGTCTTTGGAAGTTGCAAGGGAATTGATACCTGCCGTATTTGGATCTTCACCGATAAACTGTACTTTTGGGGTCAATTTTAGCTTGTCTTTATACTCATTCAATGATGCCTTGGGTACATATATCTTCTCGAGTTTTGAGCAATCTTCAAAGACATCTTGCCCGAAAGTAGGTACTGACGAAGAGGTGAAACGGAGCGTTTTTAAGTTGCTACATTCGGAGAAAGCCTTATATTTAATACTTGTGAGAGAAGCAGGGAATGTGACTTCTGACAGGTTTGTTTTAGCAAAGGCTTTATCATTAATTTCAGAAAGGCTCTCGGGAAGTGTGCATTCTTTCAATGATTGACAGTTGTAGAATGCATTTTGTTCTATCTTTTTAACTGTTTTGGGAAGTTTCAATGTAGTGAGTGATTTGCAGTTATAGAACATATAATTGCCTACCACATCGTTTTCTACAATATTATAATATCTAAAGGACAATCCTCTTTTCACCTTATAATAATTGCCACCACCTGTAACAAACTTTGCATCAGATAGGTCGAGTGAAGAGAGTTTTCCATCAGTTTCGTTGCCATCCATATCTCTCCCAATCATTTCTCTTAGGAAGCGTACGTCGTCACTATTGATAGGTCCTGATACGATTAATGAGGTGATAGTGAACTTTTCTGTTGGTTTTATCTTCTTAGAGAGGTCTCCTGCTTTATCCAATGTTACCATTGTCTGTGCAAAGGAAGCTGTACAAAACAAAGTTAATGCTATGCTCAGCATGCTTTTTTTGAATGTAATAAACTGCATAGTTCTTTTTCTTTAAATGATAGATTAATGAAATGTTGCTTTATTTGAAGTTTGACCAATCAGACGATTGAACCGATAGGATAAGTCTGATCGGTCAAAGAGCGCTTTTAATATTCAGCTTCTTTTTATTTCTTCTCGTATGGAATGACAAACTTAAAGCCATTGCCACGTAGCACTACATCTTTTTCTCTTACTTCTTCTACATACAGTTTGCATTTGCCTTCTTTGATTTTGGTGTTGGCAAATGCGTTAGGATAAAGCATAGAGAGCGAGACTTCTATCTGTGTTCCAACTGTGGGATTAACTACAGCCGGGGTGATTTTGAGCACTCTTTGAGAAGTGTAGGGGCGCGTACCATTACAGAGCCACACTCCGATACCGGGACGTCGCACGGCCATTACGGTATTCATCTGTTCATAAAGGCTATGAGAGGTTGTTCCATAAATGCCTACACGGTCTGCCGTTCCGTCGCATCGCACGACGACCTTAAGCGTTTTCTCTTGCTTGTCTTGTGAGATGATGCGTATCTTTGCCTCGCCTTCATAGTAGGCTTGAACCTCTAAGATGTTTGTTTTGGCATTCCATTTCGCATCTATAACCTTGTCGGGGTCTTCAATTTTCAGGTCTACAATATCTCCACCACCATTCAAACTGATGAACTTACTCTCATCACGGGGATAAAGTCTGATTTCTGATTGGCTGATACTGAGCTCCGGAACGACCACATTGATATTGACAACTCTCTTGAAGTCGCCCGAGATGATGGTGGCATAGGTATTTCCCTCCAATATACCATTAATGCGCAAGGTGTCTTTACTTATGGAAACACCGGCGATTTTTGAGTCAGCTACGTTGGCAATATACTTGCCGTTACCCCCTCGCAGAATAATTGTGCGGGTTGTAAGTTTGTTTAGTTTTACTTCTTTGAGGTCATCGGCGCCCACTTGGATATCTCTGTTTTCAGATGCATCTTCGCTGCAAGCCACAAAGATTGAACTGCAACATAACAGCAATAAATAAAAAAATATTCTTTTCATCGTTAGTCAACATTCAGTTTATATTCTATTTCCCACTTACGTTCCGGCGTTTCCTCTATTTCTATTTGCAGGATATGCTTTCCTTTGTTTGGGAAAGTGATGCTGCTTCCTTCAGGCGTAACGCTTGCTCCATCAATCTTGTAGCTGATGCGGGCATTAGGATCGGCCAAATCGTTATAATAGAGTCGCAGTGTTTGAGAGCAGGTTCCCTCCTCGCGTATCGTATATAAATAAGGTATTCTGCCCGCATCATCTACAGTCTCTGTCATTTGAAAAGTATGCTCATTGAGAGGTTGAGAAGGCTTTGAGGTCTCTTCTCCCTTGACCGTTGTCACTGTGAAGCGATAAGAAGTGTTAGGAGAAAGCTTTTCAATGATGTAAGAGGTAGCCTTTGTTGTGGCAATCATCTTGTCGTTACAACGTATCTCATAGCTCACGCCGGGTTCAGAAACAGCATTCCAGGAAAGTTCCACTTCTCGTTGTTGCACCTGTGCTCTGAGGCCTGTTGGCGGAGTGAGTGTCGGCTCTTTGGTTGCTTCCTTAGTCTGCATGAAGGAGATATCGTCGAAAAGGATATATCCACCGTCATTTGCAGAGGGGTCATATTCCAGTTCAAATCCTATTCCTGCTTTGTCAACTCCTGCAGGAGCTTTAAGCATAATGACTTTCTGCTGCCAGCCATTTGTGAAACTTTTAACTTTCTCATTTGTGAGTCGGTCTTTTCTTATGATTTTATTTCCCTTGTACCAATCTACGATAGTGATAACATTCGGCTTCTTTGCCTTGCCTTTGTACCAATAAGACAGCCGGTATTCACCCTCCCCATTAATCTTGATACAATTCAGATTAAAGTCTTTGTCACGCGAATAAAATGAATGACCATTAGGATATAACTTCACAGCGAACTGCCCACCGTGGACATCTTCTTTGATTCTTGAGTAACCCAACTGGTCGCTGATATACCAAAAGAGTGGTTTTTGATAAGGGTTAAAGGTATCTTCCTCTTCTTCCTCCTCTTCGTTTTCTTCTCCCTCTTCTTCATCTCCAGTTGAAGGTGGTGTAGCTGACTGAGCATATTCTTCAAACCCTCCATTGAGCAATAGTTCTTTGTTTAATTGTGCCTTACCCACAAGAGGAAGCAGCAACAGGGATATAATAAAATAGATTCTATGTGTCATATTTGTATGCTTTTAATTAATACGAACGTTTAATATCGTTGAGTGTCAGCCCATATACTTTCCCTATCTGTGCTGCCACATGCTTGAGCGACCCCGTTGTTGCTTCATCACCTAAGAGACGTTTCTTGTCCCAAAGGCCATTGCCGGCAGTCAACTCATTGATATATGACTTCACTTGGTTATAGGAAAGGTATGGTTTTCCAGACTCCTGCAGGGTGAACTGCAAGGCATAAAGTGCACCGCAACCTTGTGAAAGGAAGACAAGAGCGTTATTGATGTCCTCGTCAAGATTGCCTAAAGTGATATCACTCACTAACAGGTTCATAGCCCTGACTGCTGCTACCTTTGAAAGTTCAGTCCTTATCAGTTGCAACTGCTGTTGCACTTCATCGTAGCGATACTCCGTCAGTGCCAACCGTCCCCGTGCAAAGGCATTATAAATCTTGATGCGGCTTTCGCGTAAAACGGGGAGTCCGCCTGCCTGCACAAAGGGCAGCCAATATTGATAGTAGCCGTAAGCAAGATCCCAATGATGTTCTAATTCTGTGTAGTTGCGACCCGGCAGCAGTGACGTGTTCTCATGTTCACGGCGCAAACGAGTGTCATTGTACAGGCTGTCGTTGAGGTGTACGTTTAGAATTTTATCTAAATAGATGCCTCCCCACACAATACCATTGAACAGTTCGGCCACGACTAAGCCTTTTTCATCTGCAAAGGCAATATTGACATCGCCAATATGAATGCCTACATAGCCGCCTTCACCTATCTTTGCCTTGTGGTTTCGATAGGTTCCCGGGCTGGGTTGACCAAGTCCGCTGAGCCTCCCTGTTACCTTAAAGATTTCTTCCACATCATTAAGAATGCGCTTTCGGTCGGCTTTATGGAGCGGTGAGGCAGCGAGTTCCTCCTGCGGTTTCAATCCGAATTCACCATGATCAAAATAATCTTTAACCCTGGTCATTGCACTTTCATACATGATGTTGGCGGTTCTGAGGTAGCTGCTGTAAATATAGTCGAGCGGATCACGCAGCAGACTGCATTCAAGATAGTCAACACTGCTGCTGCCAGTGCGTTTGAACTGATAGGAAGGATCGGGAATCTGGGGCTCCCTGTAAGCCGATTCCACCGTTTCTCCTTCCCACTGACTGCATGAAGACAGTGCTGACAGAAGCAGGAACAGGAGGCTATAAATAGATGTTTTCTTTTTCATTTTTTTGCATGTTAAGGAAGGATGACATAAGCACAGAATGGTGCTTTGATCTTATCAATACCTTCTTGGTTCTGATATTCGTGTACGGTTAGGGGATTCACTACAGTGAACCCATCTTCTGACACAGCAGAGATAGTGGCATGTACAGAAGAGTTCTGAGGGCCGACACCATTCACCCAGAGATACATTGGAAATCCTGATTTGGCAGAGAAAGTAACCGTATGCTCCTTGTTTTTCGTGAGTAAGAAATCTGTTCCCTCTGCACGCTTGTCGGTTGCTATTGTATGCAGTTTCTTATCCCTACCGACATAACGGATAAAATAGCGCGATTCTACCTTGTCCTCTCCTTTATCCTTGTCTGTGAAGCCACGTTCATTAAAAGAACAAGTGAGCGTCACCTTATAGGTTCTCACGTTTTCAGTAATCTCAACTCCCGGGTAAACAAAGTCAGACACAGAGGCATAAGGATCACCTAACTGCACAACTTGGTCTTCATACGACACCTTAGGTTTCTCAATTCCACCAAAGGGAAAGAGCTTTTCATAATCTTCCTCGGCATAATCTTCACTGCTGGGCGAGCACCCCATAGCAAGCATTGCCAGGAAAAGAACGGCATATTTACTTCGTATCATAATCATTGCTTTTTACATTCTTAATGGTTTGTTATATCTTCTCTTGGCATCATTCTATGGGAGCATCGTAGATTTCAGCCCGAATACCCGTGAACTCTCCTTCCGGATGCAGATGCTTGCTGACCAATCGGCTGCGGCGGAGAAGCGGGTCATAAACCGAAACAAGCTCTGCCTCAAAGCGGTTGCCGACGCGTTCAAAATCGTAGAATATCGTCTTGCTGTCATAGCGCAAGCCCGATCTGAACGTGATGCCATACTCTGTACCTGTGTATCCGGAGCCTAAGCCTGTTATTTCTTTAGCCGGATAGTCGGGGATTGGGTTTTTCTTCTTGGTAAAAAGAAAGAGATAATATTTCTTCTCTGCGATCTCCTTCAGTAAGGCCTGGTTAGTCTCAACGTTGCGTTTGATATAGAGATCACTGCGGAAATAGGTGCGTCCACCACGGTGAATGAGCAGTTGTGGGTTAACCATCCGTTCGAAGAAAGCGCGGTTTTCATATGCCTTGCGTGCAATGACAAGTGTGTCATCCTTGCTTTTCAGCTTTGTGAATACAATGTATTCGCGGGCAGGCTGCAAGTAGGAAGCTGTGCGAAATACCAATTCGCCATCTTCATTCTTACCCATATAAAGAAAATCAGACGAACCCGCAAAGCGGTCGTTTACCAATTGATGCAGGTAAGTATAGGTGATGAAGCTCAACTGTGTATAGCTGTTACGGCCGACGAGATACTCGCTTTTCTTCGCCGCTGCCACTGTTCCGGCATTGAAGTCGGCACGCATTTCCACAGTGTTATCGGCATTGAATTTCATCGTAAAGCAGTCACCGCCATATCCGTAGCGTCCTCTGAAGCCATTATGGGGTATCAGTTCTGACGGATTGGAGAACAACAGAGAATCTGTTTTGGGAAAATAGATTACCCTCCAGCCATGTGGTGCATTCACGAGTTCTTCTTTCAAGGCAGCTATGCTCTCGCTGCTGCGCTGAGATGGCGACTTGTCGAAGGCATCATCATTGGATGAACAGGCTGCCAGGAACAACAGAGGCAGCATGAAACTGTATCGGATTAGATTTCTATATTTCATTTTTTTAATGTTGTTTTACGTAGGAGTATAGTCTGCGAACACTGATTACCTGCATCTGCTTGAGGTTGATGTGCCAAGCCTTCTGTACATATTCATTGACAAAGGCCTGCTTTTCCATGAATTCCTTGTACGCTTGTTCTGCTTCCTTGGCATAGCGTTGAGCAACCTCGGGGTCAATGTCTGTATCCGGTGTTTGTGCAGTAATGGCTGCATCTGCCAGTTCCTTGGGCTTGGAAGTCAGCGTGGCACTGATGATTTCTGCAAAGTCGTCTTCAGCCGAAAGGAAAGAGAGCATCGTGTAAAAGCCGCGTTTGTTTGCGTAGCTGTCAAGGCCGAACTTCTCTTTTCCCGTGTGGGCATAACTCAAGGGTGCTGCTATCGGCTCCGTAGATCCTGTGTATCGGTTAGCACTGATGCTGGAGAATTTATCACGATCGTAGGGGATAAGCTGCATGAGTCGCTTGGCCAATTGATGATGCACGCTGCGCATGAGCACGTAAAGTTTGTCAGCATCTTTCGGATTAAAGTCGTTGACATGATAAAGGCACATTTCAGCTGCTGTCAATTGGTGATTATAAAGTCGTTCCACTCCATTCTCATCAGGGTTTCCACCACCATAGAGGTAGAGCTTTATCGGCACCCTTCCTCGCAGAAAACCCTCGCCGGCAACTTCCTTGAGCTGATAAGTTTCAAGTCCAAGTTCCTTTACTGCTTCAAGCACAGCACGTACTTTCTCTATCTTTGGAGGATAGATGAAAGTGCCCGTTCCACCCGCGTTCTTCTCCCAGCGATAGATAACCTCAATGCCATAGGGCTTGGTTATGTTGTCGAGTATCCACTTGTCGAGTTCTGTGTTCTCAATCTGTTTCTTACCATCATCAACCACACTCCTGTCGCTCAGCTTTTCATTGCTGCATCCCATGAGGGTAAATGCTGTGAGGAGAACTAAAAATATCTTTTTCATATTCGTTTGATTACTTTTCTTTATCAGTTATGATGTTGCATATATACTTGTCAGTCTTACTGTCGGCTGGTTTCTTATGAAAAACAACTAAAGCTTGATTGCAATGTAACTCAAGTCTGATTACAGTGTAACTCAAGTCTGATTGCAGCCTCATTCAAGTCAAGTTACGACGTAATTTGACTTGAGTTATTTTCCATTTAGGGGAGCACGGCCTGTTATACATATATTATATGCTGATTTACTGATAGTTACGTGTTGTTTTCGTTCACTTTATCTGAGAGGTTCATTGCGTTCTCTTGGATTGGGAGCCAAGCCTCGCTGAATGGCTTCTGCCGGTATCTGGAGTACCTTGCGGGGGTCGTCTTTCTCCAAAGGGAAGTAATAGGAACTCTTCGAGGAGCGTTTCACAGCCAAATGGAAGCGGCGAATGTCGAACCAACGCAGGCCTTCCTGATAGAACTCCTTGCGGCGGAAGTCGAGGAAGAGCTTCACCATTGCCAGCTGTTTCAGTGTCAGACCGTAGAACGGTGTGTAGATGTTGTAATTGTTGCTGTTTGTAGATGTGTACACAGAACGTTCTACAGAGGGGAAGAAACCAAACTTACCTTGCATGTATTGCAGGTAGTCATCAATGGCATGATTGTAATCCCTGAGCATGGCATACGCCTCCATACGGTTCAGCAGCACCTCATCGACGCTGAAAAGCACATTGGTTACGTAGAGTCCGCGAGGCTTAGAACCTGTACTTTCGACATTCGACAGCTCATCAAACTTAGCTAAATAGCGCCCTGTTGTTACGGGAGCAAGCGATGATGTGAAGATATAGGTGCCGATAAAGTTCATCTTTTCATAGTCACGTGCACCTTCTATGCCTGTCTTGGCAAAGACTTTGTCGACTGTTTCGAATGTAGAACCGTACTTTTCGGTTGGTGTTGTGCGTGCCAGACGCGACTCTGTTGTTGTCATCAGCAGATTGGCTGGCTCATCAGTGGAATTGTATCGGCGGAAGAGGTTCTTGTGGTTGAATTCCAATTCGTTGGCATATTGTCGCCAAGGACGGAGCATCCGCTTCGGATCACCTCCCAAAACATAGTCTGAATAGGCTATCACTGCTTTCCAATCGCCTTTCATCAGATAGAAACGAGAGGCAAAAGCATAGGCCGCCTTCTTGTTGAAGTGGAACTTAGGGTGTTTGTAATAGGCGTCTGAAACTAAGGAAATACCAAGCTTCAAGTCTTTTTCTATCTTATCATATACCTCGTTTACCGTTCCTCGGTCGTAGTCGACCAGCGCATGTTTCTCTGGTTTAGTGATGTAAGGTATGCCCAAGTCGGTTGATTTTCCACCGTAAGGCTCAGACCAGATGTTGACCAACATGAAATGCAGATAGGCTCTTAGCAGGAAAGCCTCGCCATATAATGCCTTTACTCGGTCGCTCTTAGGATAACGGGTCAGTAATTCGAGGGCCTTGTTTGCCTGTGCAATGCCTTTATAGCAGGCATTCCAGTAGTTCAGTGGCGTGTCAAGGTCTTCCTGATCAAAGTCTTCCCAAAAGAACATTGCTTCGTTCAGCCGTGAATGGATGCCGTTCACACGCTCTGCAACGTTGTCGGTGCGCGGTTCAAGGAAAGGGATATAGCTTGCTTCGGGATATGCCCCGGTGAGGAGTTCGGCTATTTTGTCCTCGGTATCAATATCTACATCCAGTCCCGAGTCTGGACTTTTGTCAAGATAGTCATTGCAGCTGCTGAAAAGAAAAGCAGCTACAGCGAACAGTAATAAATATATTTTTGTTTTCATATTTTATCTTGTTAGAAGCCAATGTTCAAAGTTACTGTGTACTGTTTCGGTGTAGGTAGTGACACACCTCCCGATTTATAATATTCAGGGTCTTGACCTTTGAGTTTCTTGTCTGAATAGATTAAGAAAGGATTGGTCAAGTTTAAGTTCAGATTCATAGAGTGGAGGTGCACCTTCTTCAAGAAGTTTTCGGGAACATTGTATGCTAAGGAGATGTTCTTCATGCGCACAAAGCCTCCGTCGGCCACTCGCATTTGAGAGTAGTTATAGGTATTGTAGGCGCGTTCGATATTTTCTTTGCCTACAGCTGCAATGAGTTCCTGCGAAGGAAGTACGGGAACATCGGTCTTATACTCGTCGCCTGGATTGAGCCAGCGGTTGTAGTAAGACTTGGAAAATACATTCAAATCACCGAATTCCGGGTCGAAAGTAGGGTTGAGTCGTATCTTGTTGCCAGCCTGAACGGTGAGGAAGAAAGACAGTTCCCAATTCTTGTATTTCAGCGTATTGGACAGACCACCGATGACACGAGGTTCAATCGGACCATGATAAATGAGATAGGACTTGGCATATTGTGTGTCGAGGAAGTCGGCACCGGCAATGTTTGAAAGCTCACCTTGGTTGCTGGGGTATCGTCCGAAATTGAAGGTTGGAAGTCCTTGGTTATTGAGTCCCTGGAAATTAAAAGAGAAGAGCGAACCTCTGGGATAGCCCACGATGTTTCCACGACCTCGTCCTGCCACCATGTCAAAGGCATTGGGCGTGTTCAACAGGCGGGTAATCTTCTGATTCATTGCACTTACAGTAAGGCTGGAACTCCATGTGAAAGTTTCGGTAATGATATTCTTCGTGTGAACACCCAACTCAATTCCTCGTGTGCGCATATCGCCGAAGTTGGCATACTTATAGTATTGACCACCTACACCAGAGGTGCGGACAAGGTCTATAAGGTCGAAAGTGTTACGCTGATACACATCTAAAGTTGTGCTGATGCGGTTGTTGAAGAGTCCTAACTCCATACCGATGTTCAGCTCATACATCTTTTCCCATGTGAGATCACGGTTTTCAAGATGCAGGATGTTTAGCTTGTTCTCTCTGTCTTTGAAAGAATGACGGTTTACGATACCACTTTTATAGATGGCATTGGCATTGATAGCTTCCTCGTTCATTTTGGCTGTTAAGCCATAGCTGGCACGTAGAGCAAGACGGGATATAGTTTTGTTGTTTTTGAGGAAGTCTTCTTGATCGATGTTCCATTTTCCGCCGATGTTCCATGTGGGTAGCCATAAAGCGCGTGCACCCTTGCCCGAGGTGTTGGAACCTTCGCAGTTGAAAACCATGTTGAAGACATATTTGCCTGCATAGCCGTAAGTACCATTAAAAGAGAATGTTACCCCGCGATCATTGCGTTTCTGCAGATTGAAATAGTCGCTGCCTTCGTTGATGAGTTTGTTGAATATCAGGGGATTGGTGTAAATCTGATTGCCGCGGTCGTATTGTATTCCATAGCCTTGGAATGGATTGACTGTGCGGATTGCTGAACGAACTTCAGAGAAAGCGAAAGCTTTGAAGTCGTGCTCGTTGATGCGCTTGTCGAAATCAAAAGCGATACGGGCAAGAAAACTCTTCAGAGAAGCCTCGGTCTTGTTGAAGATACCGCCATTGGGAAGCCCAACCTTAGGTTGTAACTGTGGATTATCTTTATCGTGAACCAAGTAGATGTTCTGTTGGGCTACAAAAGGATTCTCATTGGCTCTGAAAGCTTTTATGAGGTTTGAACCCTCATGTATTTCGTGTTTTGTACTGGTGTATGCCTGTCGAGTTGATAACAAAGCTTTGATAGCAAGGCTGTTATTGAGTCTGTAGGTAGCTTCTCCCTGTATCTTGAAATCAAGTACATCAATGTTCATCTTGTTATTGGCATACTCGTTGAAGATATTGAATGGCGCCCAGTTGTTGCGGTAATAAGATAGACTTCCATCCTCATTATAAGGACTGAGGGTACGACTTGTGCCGAGTGCATAGGAGAAAGGATTAATGTCGAAGTCGCGTTCGAAGACACCTATCGTGCTGTTCTTACGTTGTGGCATCGTGCCAGGTGCTTTCTGCGAACGGATATTACCTTGTGCGGTGAGTGTTGTTGTCAGTTTATCATTAATGTAGAATGTGTTCTTAATGTTGGCTGTGAGACGACTTACGTTGTCGGCAACAGTCCAACCTGCATCGTGATAGAAACCGATTGACGCATAAGTTGCAGTATTCTTGCCACCTCCCGAGAGCGTTATTACATGGTTGGTAATTGGCTTCAGTGTAAAGAGGTGATTGAACCAGTCGGTATTGGCGTATTCACGCTGACGCAGAAAGTTCATTCTTGCCTCTGGTGTATTGGGCAGATAGTAGTCACCAGTTGCTGGATTGATAGTGCTCACTCCCTTGTATAATTGGTAATAGATACCACTGCGACGGCCATAAAGAGAATTGGTAATTCCAAAATAGCCTTTATCATCCATTTCTTGTAAAAGTGACATGGTTTCCTGAGAGTTGAGTAAGTCAAAGCTGCTGTAGCGGGGTCTCAACCTTATGGTATTCTCTGTGGAGTAAGTTACACGCAGTGGAGTATCTTTTTTACCTGCTTTAGTGGTAATGACAATCACGCCATTCAGTGCTCGAGCACCATAAACGGAGGTTGCAGAGGCATCTTTCAGAACCTGTATGTCCTGTATGTCTGCAGGATTGAGCCCTGAAACGGCGGAACTGATAAGCGTAACAGCATCTCCGGATGCCAATTGGTCAAGGCTGAGGTGTACGAGATCTTCGTATACAGCGCCATCGATGACCCACAAAGGTTGCACATTGCCGATGATAGAAGCACCGCCTCGAATATTGATGCGGGGAGCAGAACCGAATGTCCCGGATATGTTTTGTATTGACAATCCTGGCACACGCCCCTCAAGCATGCGTGAGACATCAGCAATACCTTCAAGTTTGATGTCGTCCATCTTGACTGATGAAGCGGCTCCGGTGTACACACGGTTGCGGATGTTCTGATAACCTGTTACCACAACTTCTTCAATCTGGCGGCTGTCGCTTTTCAGAACGATGTCTAAAGGACGATTACCTGTGACTTTCACGCTTTTGGTTGTCATACCGATGTAGCTCGCCTGTATGGTCTGGCCTATAGCAGCCTTAATGGTGAAATGGCCATCTACATCAGTAACAGCTTTCATTTTTGTCTCTAATACTTGCACATATGCGCCTATGAGTGTCTCGCCCTGTTCGTTCTTAATCGTTCCGGAGACTGTTCCAGATGTTTGTGCTGCTGCCGTAAGAACGTTGACGAGTAATAAGACGATAGTAAGTATCTTATTTATTCTTGTATGTTTGTACATTACTTTTTATAATGAAGTTTCTATTTATTTAATCGATTATCTTCCCCTTTACAGTTGTACTTGCAAGCCACCGTAAATACCGAATGGATGACCGGCACGCAGTCCTGAAGGGTGGCGTGATACAAGATATTTCTTGTTGGTCAGATTGATTGCATTTAGGGTAAGGGTTATTTTCTTGTTGATATGTCCTTTCAGTGAGGCATCCAAGATAAGATGAGCGGGTATTTTCTCACGTTCTGCAATTCGTCCATGTCCGGGAGTTGTGCGCATATCGCCATTGTAGCGTGCACCGAAGTTAGCTTCTATCCACTTATGTTCGAAACTGAGCTGGGCGTTGAAGGCATGTTTATATATATAAGGTATCTCATCGCCATAGGTTACCGAACCCCAAGCAGAGCTGACAAAGTCATTTTTCATCTTTGTGTTGGTATAGGTGTAAGATAGTTGAATGGGGATTTGGAAGGTAAAGTGATCGGGTAGAGGTCGATAAGAACACAGTAATTCTAAACCGTTTACTATAGCCTTGCCTACGTTGAACTGCTCAAGTGTGCCTTGCCCACCTTGTGCGGCAAGGTCACTTCCTAACATGTTAGAGTAGTTATTGACGAAAGCTATTGCCTCACAGCGTACTTTCTGAGTCGTCAGGCGCAATCCGGATTCGACATTTACACTGCTTTCTGCTTTCTGATTGAGTGTAGCACTGGGAGGGGCAAAGCCTTTATGGATGCCGCCAAAGAGGGAAAGAACAGGCAGTAGTTTTACGTTGAAACCTAAACCTGGGAGCACTGCACGTGCATGGTTAGGTGTTTCAATGCGTACCATACCGGTCCGACGGGGGTCTGCCTTGGTATAGTTACGATTCAATAGTTCTACATTCTCATAGCGCATACCAGCGGTGAGTGTGAAGATACCCTTCGACCATTTACCCATCCAATAGCCTGAGAAGGCATGAGCTGTGGTAATACGGTTTGCCTGACTGCCTGGCTGACCTGCCAAGAACAGACTCATCCTACCATTCTGTATAGAATAAGCATCGTCTTGTTGGTATCGATCTTCACTGTCGGCATGGTAGCGCATGCCCAGTTCCGCAGTCAGATAGCCTCCCCAGAGCATTGTACGGTATTCTCCTTTCGATTGTATACCGCGCGAATGATAAATACGCTTGTTGGCACGCAACATCAGTGCTTCGCCGATATAGTCTTTCTTCCCGGTTACAATGTCGAAATAGTCTTGGTTGGTTTCAGGGTCAGTAAGCACGGCATCAATAGACCGACGCTCAGCTTTGGTTATACCGGCCCTTACTTCATTAAGTTTGTACCAGTTACGGAAGAAGTAGTTGTAATATAGATTGGTGGTAATCTTCAGGTTGTTGCCCGACTTTATCAGATAGGTCGCTACCCATTGCGTATGTCTGGTTTTGAGATTATCTTTCTGTGCCCCGGCATAGCGGAAGTAAGGGCGCCGGGCAAAATCCTTTTCAGAAAGTCCTAAATAAGTTTCATCAGATGTCTCATTGGCAAAGCCAAACTTTAATTCAAACACATGATTTACACCTTCGTCTTTATTTGTCTGTGCAGAGAACTTAGCTATCAAGTCATTACGTTTGAAGCCTGTGCGTTCGTTTGGCTCATCCTTGCGGAAACCATCTGACTGGTAACGCAGATATTCTACCAAGAAGCCTGTATGCTTGAAACGGTTACCGACGCTAATGTATGATTTAAGGGTGTTGTAGCTGCCGTAAGAACTGTTCAGACGGGCACTGAACTTTGAAGGAATTGGTGTTGATACCATGTTGATAGCACCACCCGTGGTGAATGGACCATACTGAACCTGGCTGCTTCCCTTCAGCACCTCGATGGCATACATGCGACCAGCATTAGGAAAATAGTAGGCTGCAGGTGCTGCATAAGGAGCAGGAGCAGCCAACACACCGTCTTCCATTAATGAAATTCGTTCGCTTCGTTCTGCTTTTGTACCACGCAGACTGATGTTTGGGCGCAGTCCATAGCCGTCTTCTTCATACACATTCACTCCCGGGACACTCTTCAGCATACGGTTGATATCGGTATAACCAAACTTTGATATCTCTTCAGGAGAGATGTAATAAGCCGACCCTGTGCGGTTGCGGGCTTCGAATTTACTGCCTAACATTTGGTTAGAACGTACCACAACCTCTGTCAACTTATGAACAGAATCTGTCAGTGCACTCTTGGAATTTTTCAGAGAATCTTGTTGCGCCTGGGCATACCCGTCGACTGTTGTCAGTGCAAAGAGCAGAGGCAGCATTTTGTTGATGTAATGCATAGCAAAATGATTAGACTTAGGGATGCCTTCCTTTGTTTGGTTGAGGTCTATAGTTTCAACAGTAGTGCGTTTAGTTTTATTTACTACTAAGCATATAAGTCTTTTTATATTTATAATTATTTTAAATCCGGTGCAAAATTACTAAAGGTTACAAGGTACTACAATACCTATTTCTTAGTATTCTGATAGGAAAAAAGATTGTTTTACCCTAATTCGGGATAGGTAATTGGAACTCTTCAAAGCAAAGGTTTATCTCCAATCAGTGTTATCTCTGTCTGTAACTTCAGTCACTTTACCACGCAATATGACTGAGATGACCGTGTATTTTGACTCAAATTACCACGTAAAATGACTCAAATCACACTGTAATATGACTTAGATTGCGAGCTGATTCAATATCAATTGCAATGCCATGTAATGGAACCTTATTCTATCTTATCCCGAACCGAAGTAGTTTTGAGAAGCCAATAAGGTCAAAACTCTGCATTTATAGTATTGAATATCACAACAAAAAAAAGAGGATACACGCATATTGATTTCGTGTATCCTCTGATATTCCAAGGCTATGAACAAAGCATAAAATTATTCATAGCAAGGGTTATTTTTACTTAAAAACCTTGATTTCTGTCAGGGAACCATAATTGTCGGTGACATTGAACTCGAGTTTCAGATAATGAACTGAAATGTTCTTGATGGCATTGAAGTTGTTCCACCGTTTCTGTGCCATGCTAAGCGTTGCAGACAGTGGTGTCCAGTCTGTTCCATTATCACTGCCATAGAACTTTACGGTAGCCGGATAGTAAGGGTACCACGTGCTGATATACATTCCAAGCTGAATGCCCGTGACCTGCTCTGTTTTCGTGAGGTCGATAGTGATGTCTGTCACGCCCTTGGGCAGATAGGTGTATTGATAGTCGGTGGTTCCGTCAGTCAAATCGGCAACTGTCCCGTAAGGGAATGTACGTGAGCTGCTGATGACAAGCTGTGAACCTGGGATTTCGGTTCCTGTAGGTGCTGCTGAAGCGCGTGCCAATGAAACATCTGTGACTGTGATAGAAAGGAAGATATTGCCTCCTGTGATATAGTGCTTGTTGCCTTTTTCATCATAGTAGATAGCACGCATTGGGAGAATGTAAGTTCCCTTGGCTGTAAACTTCTCTGCATGACTCAGCTGAACCTCTGTAGCTATTTGGACTTGCCCTTCTACATCTTGCTTCTCAACAGCAGAGATGCCTTCGGGTGCCAACTTTGTTGTACCATCACTTTTGAAGAGAGAGTTGTCACGTTCGAGGCCAACTTTACCTTTGCCGGTGAATGCTTTTGCTACAGTGAACCAAACAGTCACATCATCTTCACCAATATATTTGTTGTTGGTGCCCTCAAGGTTGACCGTAATATCTGAAGATTCTGCATAAACCGTCCAAAGCTCTTCCTGCTTGATCACGATATAGGCATAGTCACGGGAAGACTTGGGACTCTTCAGTGCTTCATCTGATGGAGTTATACGAACAGGAATTACAGTTGGTTTAGTGAACTTACCCATGTTCTTCACGGTTACAGGAATCTGTATCTGTGTCGTCTCTGTGCCTATCTCGAATGCACCACCATTAGTAAGGGTGAAGTCTGCATCTGTTGCCACTTGATAGTCTTTGTAAGTAGTAGCAAGCAGAGGTGCATCTTTTGCATAAGCCACCTGCACTTTTGTTGCTTTGGTGAGATTGCGGTTTATAGTTGCCTGGAGCATAAAAGTGTGTTCTGCCTCGCTGAAAAGCAAGTCTCCGACAAAGCTGTTTGTATAGTCAACGGTATTGGTTGAGAAATAAACCAAGTTATTTCGTGGGTCTGAACCACTGAAATAGCCGGGCACATCATACTCACCATCGTAGTTGTAGTCGTGGCTACAGCCGGTAAAGGCTGTAGCTGCGAATGTCAACAATGCTATAATATATAAGTTTCTTTTCATTTCTGTGTAATTAAAGATTGGTGTTATTCTGGGAACTTCTCGTCTTTCCAGGTCAAAGGCTGAGTGTATTCCGTCTTGTCGCCAGAGCCTGGAACATAGACTTTAATAGGATGATTGTTCTTCGAAACATCCTTAATTCCGGTCTTCTTATTCAATGGAGCATAGAAGAGCAGGTTCGGATTATCTGGAGTTTCAATGTAAAGATTGTCCAATACCTGGAATGCAGTCAGCGCCTTGTTGTAAAGGCGTATCTCACGAACATAGCCTTCGAATGCGCCCCAGCTCATATTCAGCTTCGTGAAAGTCTCAACTTTTGGCACATTAAACTCGTTGTCAAGCACACCATTGATGTAGCATTTCACATGCTGATGGTCATAAACCCATGCAATATAATACCACTTCTTAGGCTGAAGTTTAGTCTTGGCAAAGGCCTTGGGGTCATCTGTTTCGCCAACTTTCATCTGCAAGCCGCCGTCGCGAGTGACACGAGAGTAGAAGTCTGGCGAGAGAACAGCCTGGTTGTCCTTGTTGTAATCAAGCTTGATAGCATAAGACATTGTCCATTCCTGCAGGCCTGTATATGGTGTTGGGAATACGGTCTTGAGATAGAAGCCATATTGACGCAAGGAGGTTGTATAGAGTACACGGTCAATAGCGAATATCTTAGTTGCACTGGAAGTTAAGATTTTGCTGCCTTCTGCAGAAACAAGTTTCACAGGAATAGCATACTTCGTGGATGCATCTAAATCTTCACCGAGAGGTTTTACCTTGACATCAATTGCTCCGTTTGCAACGGTGTTTGCATTAATTGTTTGGTTCTCAGCTGATAAGTTAAAGTATTTGGCAGGTAAAAGCTTGTAGTTTGTACCATTGGTTTTATTGTATTTTACCAATGTTTCTTCATCTATAGCAAACTTCAAGTTTACATCCGAACTTAATTTGTTAGCAGCGCGGGCGGTGAACGAACCTTTACCTCCTGTATCATCAACAGTTAGTTTTGTCAAAGGTGTTACGTCTGCGCCATCAATGTAGACGGCGTTTGGCAATTTGCTTTCATCTCCAACTTCATCATAATCTACATTGGCACATGACCACGTGAGGCATGCTAAAGAAGCAATTCCAAAGATTTTAATTATATGTCTCATGTTTTTTATCATTTAATTATTTTACAGCAGGGTTCATAATCTGAATACCTTGACGTAAGTATTTGTATACAGGACTTGCTGCATAGTCCTTTTCCATGTGATAGCTTCCGATACCACCCTTACGGCCTTTCTTGGGTTGCCACATAGCCATACCTATATATGATGGAACTTTCTTGCCATCACGTGTGGTATATGTCACGCCACCGGTAGCGGAGTGAGCCTCAAAATTCTCTGTAACAATGAGTTTCTTTGCTATCTCTTCTGCTGATTGCAGTGGTGAGAACTGAGTTACAAGTCTGCTCAACCGACCATCCAAGTCTGAATAAGATCTACAGTTATAGGCTTGAAGGATATAGTAATCAAAGTATAAGGCCATTTCTGCGGAGAACCAATCAGGCTCACCATCAACAACTAACAACTTCTTTCGGCCTTCCGGTGTCTCTGCTTTCGGGCCGATACGCTTACCCATTGTACGGATGAAGAGGTTCATTCGGTCGTTCTTCCACATTTCTTTTTTAGTCTGGAAAGGTTGGGGATAGCGAGGCTCGGCATCAAGATCGAAGCCATCCAAGTCATATTTATAGATAGTATCACAGATAGCATTGGCGTACTTAACGACTGCGGCGCTAATCTTATCCTCATCACCGTCAACCCAACCCCAATATTTATGGTTATAGGTTTCCCATGATTCTCCTGCATCTTTAGAAGATTTAGGCTGTTCAGGAGTGATACCTTTACCTATATCAAAAAGGAGAGCGCAAGCCAATGCACGGATGCCTTTGACTTCTTTAGCACGCTTCAAGTCAGCCTGCTGTGCAGCTGTTAGGTTTGAGAAACCATCCCAAAGTGACACGAAGTCTGTACTGTCAGGAAGATTGTAAAGGCAACGTGAAGCAGGACTTTCACCGTTCCAGCCACCAAACCAGCCGAAAGTGACCTGATGATCCGTTTTCTTATAGGCACGTAAATTTTCCAAATAAGCCCTGTATGCTTTTGCTTGTGCAGAGTCTGCGCCCGCCAGCAGCTTGTCTATATTCTTGGTTTCTGTCTCAGTCCAATCACTGCAACTTACTGTTGTAAAGAGCAAAACGATGAAACTGAAAATAAAATATTTCTTCATTTGAATATTCTTTAAGTGTTATTTATTCTTTTTGTCCCACCAAACGCGTGTTGCACCATTGTCTGGGCCATGAAGCAGGTCTACCGCTTTCTTGATGTTTTCCAAGTTCTTTACGTATTCATCGTTTGAGTAGGGAATACGAGTAGGACGGAGATCACCATCAACTTCACAATCTGTAGAGGTAAGTACTGCCGGGAAAATGCGAGGATAACCCGTACGACGATACTCTGACCAAGCCTCTTGTCCATCAGGATAGATTGCTAAGTATTTTTGAGTGATGATACGCTCGAGGTTTTTCTCAAAGCTGTCACTGCTTTCCCACTTAATCGTAATGGTAGAAGTTGCTGTTGCATTAAATTCAGAATGAAGTGCATCAACAAAGTTTGCAGGAGTGGCAGTGCTGTTTGCTGCATATGCAGTAGCTTGTGATGAACTCAAATCATTCTCCTCGAAAGATGTAGTAATTCCTTTTTCATAATACGATTGAGCAGTGCCTCCACCCATGTTCCAGCCACGGAGTGCACCCTCTGCACGGAGGAAATAGACCTCGGAAGCCTTGACAATGTAGACCGGAGTTCCATCTTGTACGTTGAGAGAAGATGCCTTCTCTTTATCCAGATAATCTGTTATGCTGGGGATATTCGTACGGACCCCATAGTAGCCCTCAATGCCATTGCTCTTTGCCTTAACAAAGTAACTGCTAATGCGTGGGTCATTATAGCCTTTGAGATAAGAAGAAATCTCTGCGCCCATACGTACGTCATTGTAGCTGCCATTGATGATTGTTAAAGGATTTTTGAGTGTTACACCTGCTCCTTTTGACAGCTGTGCTGCATCCTTGGTAGACTCAATTACGCCGTAAGGGTTGGTGATTGCTTTCTCAGCATATTGCTGTGCCAAGGTTGGATTAGCATAAACAATGCGCATAGCCAAACGAAGCATCAATGAGTTTGCAAACTTACACCACTTCGTGTAGTTGCCCTCATAGATGATGTCATACTTGGGGAATACGTCATGTCCTCCGGTTTTTAGTGTCTGAACAGCTTCGTCCAACTCTTTCAACATGGCCTTATAAACATCTTCTTGAGAGTCATACTCTGCTGTGGTGGAACCTTCGATACCCGCCTTCGAATAAGGAATTGGGCCGAAAGTATCTGCTGCTTTATGTACAGCTGCAACCTTGATAATCTGTGCAATTGCAAAACCTTCGGGATCATTGGTCGTACGTTTCTTTATGTCTGACCAATTACGGAAAGCGCTACCTGCCATAACATTATAGGTGTACTGGCTCCAAGGCTTCAGTGCAAAGCTTGGGAAACCTCGTCCAATCCATTTGTTTTGAGCAGGTGCCATATAGCCTATCCAGCATGCACCACCAAGTGTATATGGAATTTGATAATCGTTGACATAATTCGTACCGGATGATCCGACAGGGAATATATTCTGCTCGAAAGCAGTGACAAAGCCACCAATATTAAGGTTGTCTTGTTGCAATTGTTCTTCTGTAGGCTGACGATGATCGCGGTTGATATTCTCGAAATCTGCCTGACAGGATGTGAAGAGTGCCGCAGTAAGTGCAGACACATATATGATTGAATTAATTTTCCGTTTCATAAAAGCTGATTTTTAGAAATTGAGTTTCAGACTGAAGCCAACGCTTCTCAAGCTTGGAGCACTGAAATAGTCACTTCCTTGTCCGTAAGTACCTGTTGATGATGCAATTTCAGGATCGAATGGAGCCTTGTTGTAAATCATCCAAAGGTTATTGGCAATAAGGCCAACTGTGATACCTGGCCAGCCCTGTCCGAGCAATGTCCTTGGTAATGTGTAGCTGAGACTGATATTCTGCAGGCGTACATTGGTTGCACTGTAATAGTAATAGCCCATTAATTGCTGGTTGGCAACCACCTCATAATACTTCTGAGGATTGACGCGCTGACCATCAGGAAGTTCAACATAACCACGATCGCGGGCATCCGCAGTAGCCTTTGAAACGCCGAACTGATCGAGAACGGCCTGTGTAGGCGAGGTTACGATACCGCCAAAGCGACCATTGATGAGGAATGAAAGGTTCAAACCTTTCCATGAAATACTGTTTCTCCATCCCATATTGAAGTCAGGGTTGGTATTTCCGATTTTGAGACGCTGACCGTTAGGAAGATCCATTGAAGACAAACTGCCATCTTCACCAACAGCAATCTTACCTGTAGCATCACGTTTCAACACCTTGGTAACATAAACATCGCCCATGCTGTCACCCTCGCGAATGTAACCGCCACCGGCAGAAGTCTCTGTGAAGTTGATAATCTTACCGTCGATACCGGTGTTATAGTTATGAACCAACTTTCTTACCTTATTGACGTTACGGCTATAGATGAGGCGCGATTCAATGTCTACTCCACCAATGTTGTCATTGTAAGCTAAAGACATTTCAACACCAGAGTTGGCAATGTCACCAGCTTGAATATACATACCTGTGTAAGGTGATGTTGCAGAGAGTTCAGCCAAGAAAGTCTGGTTGTAAGTATTAGAGTGATACCAAGTGAAGTCGAAATTCAGTTTATTTTCAAACATTCTCAAGTCCAATCCCAATTCATATGATTTTGTCCGTTCAGCTTTAAAGTCATAGAATGGAAGAATAGTACGTGTAGAAGGAATACCATTTTCAATAGGATAGGTAGTGGTACCACGTGTCACACCACGGTATCGGTCAGGAATTGGAGAACCAACTTCTGTGTAAGATCCTCTCACTTTCATGAAAGAAATGAACTCTGGAAGTTTTGCCATCTTAGTAACAATGGCTGACAAACCTACAGAAGGATAGAAGAAAGAAGGCTCTTTGGCATTTACCAGTAATGAGCTCCAGTCGTTACGGCCAGTCATTGAGAGGAACAACATGTCTTTCCAAGAAAGCTCTGCACTGGCGAAGATCGCTGTATTACGCTTACGGAATTCAGAGTCGCTTGGGCGTGCGTTGATAGGGTCGAGTGCTGAAGAAGAGAATAGGTTTGGCACTTTCAGAATAGGACCACCAAAACCTACGCTGCTTGAACGATAGTCCTCAAGGCTTGCACCCAAGTTGGCTGTCAAGCGATAGTCTTTACCAAAGCTCTTGTCAAGATTGAACATCACATCCAAATAGGTCTGCTGGTCGGTACCCTGTGAATGTCCATAGATACCATTACCATGTGTGCCGGCATACAAGATGCCCTGTCCGCTCGCATGGAAGCGGTTCTCTGACTCGGTGCTGGTGTTGTCTACACGAACTCGGCCCGTAACATTCAACCATGAAAGGATATCATATTTCAGGCTACCCATAAACATATAACGCTTACGCTTGGTCGGAGTCATCATGTCATTGGTAATGAAGTAGGGGTTCTGCAGCTGCATACCCTGGTCGCCATAAGGCCAATATTGGGTGGCCAACTTGCGTGAAGGATCATAACGCTTGTATAATTCAACTGCCGACCAGTCCTCACCACGGGGGAAGAGATAAACCGAAGTCAGTGGGTTATAGTATTCTCCCGGACGATACATGTTCTGTGTATTCTGGATGATGTAGCTTCCACTGACATCAAGATGCAGCTTGTCATTGAGGAAATCACTGGTATTGCGTGCCGTAAAGTTATAGCGGTTGTATTTGTTGTTTGGCAGAATACCGGTAGCATTCGTAGTTGCAACAGAAATATAAGTCTGATTTGTCTTCGTTCCTGTTGTCAAGGTTACAGAGTTGATGTAGTTGTGACCTGTTTTGAAGAAATTCTTTGGATTATACGAAGACGGAGTTGCCAAACGGTCACCCCAGCTATAGAACGAACCGGCCTTGTTACCGTAAGTGTTCTGGAACTTCGGCAAAACGAAAGGATTAGAGAATTCCATACTGCTTGAAACAGCAACCTTCACTTTTCCTTCTGCACCGCGTTTCGTGTTGATCATGATAACACCGTTGGCTGCCGCTGAACCATAGAGCGCAGCAGAAGAAGGACCGGTGAGGACGTTGATACTCTCGATATCGTCAGGGTTGATGTCGGCAATACCTTCGCCACTTGGCTGGCTTGAATATCTACCACCGCCAATGTCGCCACCGCTCTTGTTGAGCATTGGCACACCGTCAATTACGTAAAGCACGTTGTTGCCACCCGTGATAGACTTTGTACCACGCATAACGACACGCGTTGGACCACCAACACCCGTAGTTGATGCATTGATGTTGACACCGGCAACCGCACCGTTCAAGCTGTTTACAAAGTTTACGTTCTTCACCTTGGTAAGCTGATCGCTACTTACTTTCTGGACATTATAGCTCAAAGCTTTCTCTGAACGCTTAATACCTAAGGCCGTTACAACCACCTGGTCAATCGTATGCGCCTCAGGTTGCAATGTGATTTTGAGTTCGCTATTGCCTGTAACTTTGACCTCCTGCGCATTCATTCCGATATAGCTAACCAGAAGAACAGCTCCCTTTGTTGTTGTCAAAGTAAACTTACCATCGATGTCCGTGATTACACCATTAGTCCCACTCTTACTGTTTTTTACACGTACAGTTGCACCAATAACAGGCTCACCTGTATTGTCGACAATCGTACCTGTTACTTTTACATCGCCATTAGATTGCTGTGTTTCCAAAATCTTCGATGCTGTTACGTTTGTGCCTGCTGTAATCAAGCTCCTGCCGGAATTCTCAGCAGATGCAACATGATTACCAGCAAAAACTTCCAAACAGCAGCAAGATAGGAAAACACTTACTGGGAAAATCTTTCCTGTTTTCATTAGATTTGTGTATTTGTTAACATTAAATTTATTTAGAGTCCTCTCGCGAGTTATCGTAAGAGATATCTCAAAACCCATGCTTCGTTGTTATTAATTCCTTGTTTAGATTTGCGCTGCAAATATACGATATCCATTTGTAATGGCTTATATGCCATACATAAAATTAACTTCTATAAACAAAAGAATACATATAATTAGAATAAATTTACGATTAAGTGGGCTGTAATCTCTTAGAGTTGTTAACTTTGGTTGTATTCTTTAAAGTGTGTAATTCATCTTTTCATATATTCCTTTCCCATATAGGTTTTTCGAAAACAAATCAGAAGTCCTGCCTGTATCTATTAAAAGATGTGGGTCATGGGGACTTTCTAAGCAATCACTTATAGGGGTTGTTGTAATTCAATGAAAATCAAAAGATTGCAAGACCAAAAGCAAGCAATGAGGCATGTTGTATTTACAAGCGTTGCAATTTGCGTCAAGTTACTGTGTGTTTTGTGTCATCTTGCGCTGTGATTTGACGCAAATCACAGCGTAAGATGAATGGAGTTACCAATCAAGGATTTTGCCATTGAAACATACTCCTTGTTTTCCTGTTTCTTTTTCTATTTGTAGCTATTGTGAATATAGTCTGTAGAGAGGATATCTCATATCTCTCTTGACGGCGTTTTGTCATGTTGATTATGACGCGTTTCGTTGCAGATAAATACAGGATTCTCTTGCTTTGAAATAGAAAGGTAATTGAAAGCATCTTCCATGCAGAATATTTCCATGATTTTGTCTGTAGTGCTCTGATTTGCTGAAATAAAAGTCCCTGCCAGAATCTTTTGCTGACAGGGACGAATGAAAGAATGCTCGCAATAAAAAAGTTAGTGGATACTTTCCATTGTCAAAGGCTCATCAAGTTGTTTGATTTCAATACCATTCATTCGGCATTCTATGCCTTTTGCCGCATCGGTGATGGTGTTCGGGCTTGTTTTTTCGGTGCCGTTCATCTTGAAATAAAGCTCCAAGCCATCGGATTTAGGATTTACTCCCAGCATGTTCTGCTTTATCTGATTTTCTGTTCGGGCAACATTCCACACACGAATTTCACTCATGTAGCCATAGAACGGGCGCTCTCCCCATTGGAACCCGGGGATTTTTCCAATGTTAAAGCCTACATCTGAATTGAAATCCAGACTTGGAATGTTCCATGTAGACTCTGCCCATTTCACACCATTTACATACATCACGGTCTTGCCCGATGGCTGATCAAAGGTCAATGCCAAGTGATACCACTTGTTAGGCTGTAGCTTTTCAGAGGCTTCATAGTGCTGACGACCTGCTGCTTGCAGGATACCAGAAGGAATTCCACCACCTGTATCGCCTACACGGAGTATCATTAAGCCTTCTGTTCCCATGATTGTGTTGTTTGAACCAAATCCCATGGAATTGATTAGTGCCTCGAATGTGAAGGATTTGAATAGCGTTCCATTGGGGAATTTCACAGAGACATAATTGCTATAGAACAGGGCTGCATTTGTAATCTTGATAGGTTTTACCAACAGAATATATGAGATATCCTCGCCGGCAATAACAGGAACAGAACTTGAATGCAACTGGATAGGTAGCATATAAGTTTTACCTTCTTCCAACTTATCAAGATTTTTGAGGGTTAAAGATACCTTTTCGGCATAGAGTTTTCCGGTTTCTACCGCTGAAGTTGCCTGAACGAAAGCTGCATCCTCACTTTTGAAGGTCTGATAATTGGTGCCATATTTGCTGTTATAAGTGGCAACTAATGAGGGGTCGGCCAAAGAATAGGACACGGCAACAGCCGATTTTACCTTGTTTGAGATGCGTGCTGTGATATCTACAGTTAGGGTGTTGCCACTGTTGGGCATCGTAACCTGTTGCAAATTGTTTTCGAAATAAGCCTTTGGCTTCAGTAAATCGCTCTCACTGTCTTGGCAACTCACTACACAGAATGCAGCGATGCCCATGACAATATGTTTTAAAATATGCTTATTCATATTTGTTTTCTTTTACTATTAATATGTTCACCTCATGCATTAAGGATGGGATGTACTTCCCATTCTTTCTTTAAACACTTGTTGATTAATCTGAATAGCCTGACGCATCCATTTGTAATTGGGTGTGTTGTCATAGTCGTTATCAAAGCGATATGCACCTACACCACCTTTATATCCTTTGGATGGCATACTTGCAGCTTGACGTAACAGCTTTCCTCCCGACTTGAATGATGACTCAAAGTTGTCGGTTGTAATGATGCTTTTGGGGTCAATATTGTAATTATCAAAATGTGTCAAGCGGCCATATGACTGGTCAATCCAATAGTCTACATAACCGTCTAAAGCCTCGGTTAACGACCAGAATTGACCGTCAATGCAGATTAATCTGTGCCCCTTATGTTCGGGATCGCTCTTTGGCCCAATGTATTTATTCATCTCTTTTACCAAGTAAATGAGGTCTGCATTGGTGCTCAATGTACCGTCCATGTCAAAGACTCCGCTTCCGATTTCCCAGTCAATGTCATAGCCATCCCATTCATTCGCGACGAGAGAATCGCACAAAGCCTTGGCAAAACGTGCTAAAGCCTCTTTATGGTTGTCGGAACCTACAACACCATTGAAACCCCAAAACTTCCAGCGTGCTTGTTTCTTAGCTTCCTCTACACGGCTCTTATCGTTTGCCCAACCTTCTTTTTCGGCTTGTTTCTCTACTTCATCATAAACAGACTGTGGCGTTCTTCCCTTGCCGATATACGACAACAGTGTCACTTCCAAGAGCTTTGTGCCTTTCACTTTCTGTACAAACTCTTTATCAGCCTTTTGTTCTGGAGTTATAGTAAAACGGTTGGGGGCACCGCTCCACATCGAAACAATGTCCATACTGTCAGGCATAGAGGTGAGATATCCACGGCGATAGGTTCCTGCAGGTGACCAGTTGGAATACCAGCCGAAAGCAACCGGGCGACCATAGTTTACTGCCTGTTGCTTATAAGCTCTTAAATCAGCATAATATTTCTCGCTCTCTGCATTCTTCATTGTATTATACCCACCGATATGGTCATAGGGCTTGTTTTCTATTTCGGTCATATCGCCACAAGCACAGAATGTAAATCCTGCACAGAAAGATAGCAACAGACTTGCATATTTGAATTTCTTCATTTCTTTTTCTTTTAAGGATTAATGATTTTTATTATCCCACCATAGGCGTGTTCCAGCTTTGTCTTGGCCGCCACGAAGTAGCTTCCGGGCATTTTCTAAGTTTGTAAGTTCTTCTTGTGAAGTTACTTTATTGGTAGGGAAGCGCATACGACGAATGCCAATTTCATTGTCAACCTCACCATTACTGTAATTAGTTACTGCATGATGTAGCTTGGGATAGCCTGTTCTTCTATATTCACTCCATGCTTCTTGTCCGTTAGGATAGAGGGCAATCCACTTTTGGATCATGATTTTTTCTAATTTTTCTTCGTCAGTCCCAGTCCATTCTGTAGTTGCTTTTGACACTGCCGGTGCATTAACATTCACACTTGGAATGTAAACATGCAGGCTATAAGCAGATGGTTTAAGCCCGGAATGGATGTAATTTGATACTTCTGAAGAGGCAATACCATGCTCTTCGAAAGACATTTCAATACCTTTCTTATATAAGTCTTCTGCAGTTTGTCCAGCGGAGAAGCCATGTAGTGCTGCTTCTGCTAGCAAGAAGTAGACCTCTGAGGCGCGCATCCAATAGGTAGGTGTTGCATTTTTAATTGTAGGGCGCGACGTTTCCTTGAATGTATTGTTAGAAGCTACGTCGTGACCGGTAGGTACGGCCATATACTTTCCAAGTGTTCCGACGGTAACAGCTTGTGAGAGTTTGCTTGTATTGAAGTATTTTGGCAAGCGAGGATCTTGATAACCGCCCAAATAAGCCAGCATTGATGATCCCATGCGGCACTCATTATATTGGTTTATAAGGTCATCGAAGTTGTTCTTGAACACCAATCCTGCACCCTTTTCCATCTTAGCTTCATCGTCTTTGTTCTTCATTACACCATAAGGATGCTGAATGGCTTGCATAGCATATTGTTTTGAGAGCGTAGCATCAGCATAGTACACGCGCATAGCTAAACGTAGCATCAACGAGTTTGCGTAGATAATCCATTTCTTTACATCACCTCCGTAAACGGCATCAGCTTTAGGCAGGAGCGTTGCAGTTCCATTATTGGCATACTTTGTGAGCACATCAATAGCTGATGTAAGCTCTGCAAACATAGCTTTATATACTTCTTCCTGACTGTCATAAGGTACTGTGATGAGCCCTTTGCCAGCTTCTTTGTAAGGTATTGGACCAAACATGTCGGTTGCTTTATGCCAAGCTGAAATCTTTAAGATTTGAGCCAAGGCGAATGCTTCTGGAAATTGCTTCTCTGTCTTGCCTTTAAGATCCTGCCAAAGAGGTACTACTGTAGAGTAAGCTTCCGTATAGGATGATGCGACCCAACCATCTTTAAGGAAATAGTTAAGGTTGTTGGGACCTCCCCAGTTATTGTTTTGACCGAAATAGCCACTCCAGCAATCGGCTGCAAGGTTATAAGCTGTTTGATATCTGTTTACAACATTGGTACCATCTGCTTGTGTACCTACAGGGAATACACACTTTTCCATTGCTGTAATGGGACCGCCGATGGAAATCCCATCCATCAATCCTTCTTCGGGAAGCAGCTCAAACTGATTCGTATTGACCTTTTCAAAATCACAAGCTGTGAATAGTGATAGTGCAAGGAAACCTACGATATATTTATATGTTCTTGTCTTCATATCTCATTAAAATTTGAATTTAACACTAAATCCATAACTCTTCAAACTGGGTTGCATGAAGTAATCATTCCCTTGTCCATAAGTGCCAGTTGAAGATGTAAGCTCTGGATCAAACGGTGCTTTACAGTAGATCATCCATGGATTTGTAGCAATGAAAGAAAGTGTCAAATCTTTGACAATATTCTTAAACCAGCGTGGATTAAATCTATAGCTCAATGTAAGTTCTTGCAAACGCACGTTTGTTGCACTGTAGGTATAGTAGCCTGCGAGATCGTTTTCGCCCGTAGCTGTAAGCATATAGTATTTCTTGGCATCGTATAATCCTTGATTAGGAAGCATAACGCCTCCTGCATCTCGAGCATCTGCTGAAGCTTTTGATACACCAAAGCGATCTAATAGCGCCTGGGTTGACGATGTAACAACGCCACCAACACGTGCATTGAGCAAGAAGCTAAGACCAAAGTTTTTATAAGTAAAGCTGTTATTCCAACCTATTGTGAAATCAGGAGTCGTTTTTCCCAAATAGATTGGGTCTACTGTTTCCAGGCCAATGCCACCAGAAGGACTTACATTCACGTATCCTTGGTTATCTTTAGCCAATACTTTGCGTGCATAAATATCGTTGATTGATCCCCCCACTTTCAGCAACACGCGACCTTTATCCTTGGATACTTCGGGGATATTGATAGGCTTAGGGCTTAGGGGATGATGATAATCCTTGACCATTTCCTTGATCTCATTGATATTCTTAGAGTAAACCAACGAAGAATTCCATTGTACTCCACCAAAGTTATCATTATAGCCTAATGCCATTTCAATGCCTCGGTTTTCCACATTACCGGCTTGAAGGTATGCGGCCTTATAACCAGAACTCTCAGGTAATTCGCCAATAAAGGTTTGGTTATAAGTATTAGATTTGTATAGGGTAAGGTCTAATGACAACTTGTTCCAGAAGCGAGCGGTTAATCCAACCTCATAAGATTTCGTACGTTCAGCTTTGTAATTGGTAAAAGGATAGATGTCGGTTGATTTCAAACTTCCACCTACAAGCGGTGTCGTGATTGTCCCTGGTGTCATACCCGAGCGTGAAACGGGCGAACCAACCTCGGTATATGAACCGCGAACTTTCAAATAAGAGATGAAAGTTGGTAGCTTGATCATTTCAGAAATGATGCCAGAAAGACCCACAGAAGGATAGAAGAAAGACTCTTCTGATGAGTTAACAAGGCGAGAATTCCAATCGTTTCTTCCTGTTACAGTGAGATAAAGCATGCTCTTCCAACCTATTTCAGCACTTGCAAAGGCTGCAACATTGCGTACTTTTGAGTCACCTCCGGACTCGCGTACTTTACTGTCAGCAGGATCTATATTCTGTAATGTGAATTTATTGGGTACTAAGACCAAATTACCTCCATAGCCACGTGTGAGCGAAGCATAATCAGAATAGCTATAACCAACGTTGGCTGCAATGTTGAAATCATTAAAACGCTTGTTGATATTGGCAATAGCATCAATGTAAGTTTGATGGTCTTTATAGTTATAATATTCGTAAGCACCGTTACTCTTGGCAAAGTAATCAAATGAAGATGCATAGATTTTACGTTCACTTGTCATGAATGTTTGATCCAAACGTACACGGCCTGCTACGCTTAGCCAATCACATACATTATAGGTTAGTCCTGCATTAAACATGAAACGATCTTTATCATCAGGTGCTAAGTTACGATAAGCAGTCCAATAAGGATTTTGATTGGCATAACGACTGTCGCTAATTGGCCAATATTGTGTGGAGAAGTTTCTCACATTATCATACCGTTCAAAAGTCTTGATACCTTCAAATGATTCGCCACGAGGATAAAGATAAGCTGCAACGATAGGATTCCAGTATTCTCCTTGCGAAACCATGTTGTTGTCTTTCTGTTTAATATAAGAGGCCCCAAGATCGAGTTGCACTTTTTTATTAAACATATTGGTGGTATTTCTTACAGTGAAGTTATAGCGGTCATATGTGTTATTAGGCACAATACCTCGTGAATTGGTAGTAGCTATAGAGGCAAATGTCTGATTAATTTCGTTACCAGCATTCACTGTTAGAGCATTAATGAAGTTCGTTCCAGTGCGGAAGAAGTCTTTTTTGGGGTCATACGAACTGGGGATTGCGAGCTTTTCACCCCAACTTTCATAAGAACCTTGCTTATTTCCATATCTATTTTGAAACTCTGGCATCAACAATGGTGAACTGAAATCGGCAGAACTTGAGAATGAAATCTCAACTCTTCCTTCCTTGCCTTTCTTAGTTGTGATGAGAATAGCACCATTAGCAGCATTACTTCCATAGAGAGCTGCAGCCGAAGGACCAGCCAATACATTAATGCTTTCAATATCTTCGGGGTTGATGTCAGCAATACCTTCACTGCTAACACGGCCTTCACCCATGATGCCGCTATCAGTTCCACCACTGAAATTGAAGAGTGGAATACCATCAATAACATACAGAACGTTGTTGTCTCCTTCAATAGATTTAGCACCACGCATGATAACACGGGTAGCACCTCCTACACCACTGGCGCTTTTAGAAATACTAATACCAGCTACTTTACCATTTAATGAGTTTACGAAGTTGGCGTCTTTGTTGCGTGTTAGCTCGTCAGCTGACACCTTTTGCACGTTGTAACTCAAGGCTTTTTCAGCACGTTTGATACCCAAGGCAGTAACAACAACCTGGTCAATCGTGTGTGACTCTGGTTGCAATGTAATCTTTAATTCGCCATTGCCTGTGGCTTTCACTTCCTGTGTGTTCATTCCGATGTAGCTAATCAGAAGAGTTGCACCCTAGGGAACAGTCAAAGTAAACTTACCATCAATGTCACTGATAACACCATTGGATCCGTTCTTACTGTCTTTTACACGTACAGTTGCGCCAATAACAGGCTCACCTGTATTGTCAACAATCGTACCAGCTACTTTTACATTGGCATTAGACTGCTGCGTTTCCTGGTTCTTGATTGCTGTTACGTTCGTGCTTGCAATAATCAAATTCCTGCTGAGATTCTCAGCCGATGCAACATGATTACCAGCAAAAACTTCTAAACAACAGCAAGATAGGAAAACACTCACTGGGAAAATTTTTCCTGTTTTCATTAGATTTGTAAATTTGTTAACACTTAATTTATTTAGAGTAGCCCCTACAAACAATTGTAAGAGATATCTCAAAATTCAAGTTTTGTTGTTGTTTTTTATTTATTTAGGTTTATAATGCAAATATACTATATCAATTTGTAGTGATATATAGGAACCAGATGTAATTTAACATCTATAAGCAGTAGTGACAATAGAATTATGCTTAATTTACAGTTTTATAAGCAATAAGTTTTAGAATTGTTAATTCTGTTACATGATAATTCATTGTTTGATAAAGCAGAACCTATTGAAATGAAAGGTAAAATATTTCATATTTAAAAGGACTTAATTATAGGGTGTTTTCAATTACTCATCAATGAATAGAAATGTTTTGTACAGTTCTATAGAAGATATAAAAAATGCTGTAAGGATGTAAAAAGAGGCATCCTGACAGCATTATCCTACGAACGAAAAGAAGTTTTATCTTATCAGCGTGTCACAATCTCTTTGCGCACACGCCCATCGCTGTATTTCACGATATTAACACCCTTTTGTGGAGTTTGAATACGGCGACCCTCAAGGGTGTAGCGTGCAGTTTCTGCAGCGGCGCTCTTTCTTTGTGATGAAGAGGAAATGCCTGTGGTTTTGGCATCAGAAATGCGACATTTGGCTGCATTCTCGATTTGCCCGGTCTTCATATTAATCAGCAACACACAGACATTCAGTTTCGACCTGTCTTGTATCACGCGCTTGTGAGAAATATTGCGAAAAACATACTCATGACTTTGCGTCTTGTTCGCCTCTATCGGAGTTTTGATGTAGCCGGTCAAAGGGGCTTTGACTCCTTCGGCTGCAATGGCGACAAAATTATTCTCAAGATTTCTCACACCGTAAGGAGCATTGATAAAATAGTCAAGCTCTTCTGATACTCCACGTTCAGCTGTTCTTCCCGAATAATTATTGTATTGTATCCAGTTGGGGCTTTTCATTCCGTTTTCCGTCAGTATATAGGCAAAACCATATGGGGCTTCACTCTTATTTATGCAGAATGTGACGCGTGGAGTTACCGTGATGTTTTCTTTCTCTGCATCCCACGTGGCAGAGACTTCAACATCCATATCCGCACCTTTAGCCCTTTCTTCTTCAAACTCGGTTACAGCCTTGGCATAACCCAACAAAAGGTTCCTGTTCATATCGAGTGTGGGGCGGCTTCTGTGATCTAAAGCTTTCCAGGCATAATCATTACAAGTCAAGGGATCAGCACTGCCACCCGTATGAACGGCAATGCCGATGAAATCGTCAGGATAGTTATGCGCCAAATTCTCCATGAGCGCTATACCACGTGGACAGTATCCACACCACATCCCCGTGTACTCCTCAACAACAACTTTTCGGCGTGGCACTTTCGTAACTGTAATTCTTGGAAGCGTGGCATAGTTGAAAGAAGCTCTATTGGCTTCACCATTGACTTTCGTTATCGTAAGCAATAATTCAGTTTCCGAAATCTGGTTGTGTGGAGGCACATCCACTTCTATTGTTGCTCCCTCCATACGCTTCAATGGTTCAGGAAGCACAAACTTTTTCTCTTGTAGGATATTTCCCTGGAAAGTTAGCGTATAATCAAAATCTTGAATGGGAGTATTGCCATAATTGGTAATTAGCAGCTGTCCTTTTGCACTTTCCGCAGTGATCGGCACATATACTTTTCGGCCCGTAGAGGGAATTAGGGTATAATCATTAGCATTGATATCACCCGGATAACCGATGATTGCAATGAGGGCAATAAGCTGGATATAAATTCTTTTTATCATGTTGTATAATGTGTTGTTTGAGGAGAATGTTTAGGGAACAATGTATTTTTGAGTGGAAACAGAACCTTTCACACCTTTGCGATTTACGATATAGACACCTTTAGGGAGCTTGGACAGAGAGGTCAGCTGTTTGTAGAGCAATATGCCCTTGGCGTTGAAGATGTCGTAAGTGTAGCTGTCTTGCAATGAGGAAGATACTATTCCTGTGCTCTTCGGATCAAAGTTGAGTGTAACTTTAGGGCCGGCCTTCTCTGTTGTCGCACCGTTTTCTCCTTTTTCTTCAATAAAGAGTTGCAATGTGGCTATACATTTTCCTTTGTCGGGAAAAGAGTAGTCTGCATGAATTTCTTCTTTCTGAGCGGTGGCAGGCAATTCCTTTGTGGCCACGTCGTAGGTATCGACGGCTTCTCCAAAGGTACAATTTCCAAGTGCACAGACTTGCAGTTGACCCTCTTCGAGGGCAGTGATAGTGCAGGAGAGTTTCACGTTCTGCTTCTTGCCTGAAGTATTGCGAATGAATAATTGTGTGGTAATTTGTTTCTGGCCAGGAGGAAAAGAAGACTCCTCCACCTTATTCAGATTAAGCGTTGCATTGGGAGCAAAGACATTGCCATTAGCATCAACGAACACAACTTCATTAGAAATTGCCTGTGCCTGTGTATTAATAAAAAAACTGGTCAGTAGACCAAAGAAAACAAGTAATCGTAATTTCATGTTAAGTATTTAATATTTGTATTTTAGAATTTATGTTTCATTTATGAGAGAGCTATCTTCTGTCGAACAACTTGCAGTACGCCATTGTCGTTATAGAAGAATGCTACCACCCACGCTTTCTCTGCAACAATGCCATCGGGGAGCGTATAGATAGTTCTTTCCTGTTGCGCATGTTTGGGAGAGAGTGTCAGCTCTGTGCCCCAATCTCCGTTGATCGCAGCCCGCAATATGTGGTTATGTGTATAGTTGTTGTCTACCTTGTTGCCAGGGAAAAGCTGTGGAGCAACGATACCATCTTCCACTAACCACAGTTGTAGTCGTCCCTGAATATTATCAGTCAAAGTATTTAAGTCTGTTGTTATCTCCACACGGCGAGTGTCTGAGTAATATTGACATTTAAGTTCAATACCTACTGTTGTTGTCCGAGCAAACTCATTATAGATTTGTCCCGACCAAGCTTCTTTGGAAAGCACACCGCCTCGACGATTGATAATTGCTTTTGGCACGTTAGGAACTTCCCACTTTTTATAATAAGCATCTCCCACATCTGTGCGCAGTCCTACAAAGCCCGGCGCAGCTTTGAGGGAAAGCGGACCAGCATGAACGGCAACGGCAATCAGTTTGTCGGCACTGTAGCGAGCTTGCAATTGCGTGATAGCCTCGGTTGCAGCTGGACAGAAAATGCATCGCTGCCCCGTGAAGTCTTCAATCAGCACGTTGCGTTGAAGCGTGGCTGCCGGCACTTCAATAAGGCGGTTGTCAGATGCAACTGGGTCACAACCTGTCAAAAATGTAACGCCAGCCAAAATGAGAATATATAAACTTTTCATTTTTATCAGAAGTTATAGTTATAGGAAAGTGTAAGTCCTTTGGTCGCAGGGATATAGCGACATACACCGCCCGAACAGTTATAGCCTGCACGAGTGCGACCATAGCCCAATTGCAATCTGTGTGCTCCACCGCTATATGTCACAAAGCCTTGGTAATAATGGACATGGGTGCTGCCGAGATTGTAGAGATCACTCAAGGTGAACATCCAATGTGGGGCAAGCGACAATTCAGCCAAACCAAATGCCCAATCTTTGTCGCCATCTTTCGAGAAGAGATACTGCCCCTCTACACGCAATGTTGTTTTGGGTGCCAGTTTCTGCTTCACATCAGCCACAAAGATATGCGAGTGGAGCATTCCTCCATGTCCTTCAAGCAGGGTTTGGTTGTAAAGTTGGTTCATATACATGAAGTTGAGCTTCGTAGTTTTGCCGAGACGTTTCTCTAACTGCACATCAATATCCTGGTAGTAAGTCGACGTTCCCCATGCCCAAAACGGACTGCCATAGCCGTCAGTGCCACTGCCCCCTGCGCCATTCTTACGCACAGAATGAACGTGTGAGAAATTTACTTTTACCATTGTGCCATATCTTCCACCCATCGTTGAGCCTTTAGGAAAGGTATAGGCAGCAGCAGCCTGATAAGCCCATTCCCCTTCGGGACGTGTGGCATAGGGATAAAGTGCAGCCAGAGCGTAGGTATGTTCTATCGTGAAAGCCGGCATATGGTTGACAAAAGACGACGTCCCTTCCACTCCTCTACTACTTCGAAAAGCCATGTTCGTGCTGCGTTTTGCTTGCAGAAGCAGACTCATTCCGCGTTTGGAGTATGAACCCGAAAGCATTGTCACGTAGCCGTTACGGTAGATGTAACCGTTGTCATGAGAGGGATCTTGAGTTTTCATTGCCATTTCCGCCAGTACATTAAACGCACGATGCTGTACGCGCAATCGTACATCGAAGGCATTAACATAGCGTGGAAGGCGTAGACGGTGGGTAGGATCAGTCATAATGACTTCGTCTTTCTCATATTTATTAACGTAAGAGAAACCTAATGTAGCATAGGTGTTGTGTTGTCTTAAACCTTTATACAATTCATCAATATTCCACTCTATGTCGCCTCCTGTCAGCCAACTGTCATTGTGTTTCCAATACCTACGCTGACGTCCTGTGATTACTTTCACTGCAACACCAGCCCAAGGGCGATAGAAGAATCGTAAACCCTGCAGTGAATTATCAATGCCGAGACTTCGTTCTTCATAAGAACGGAGGATGAAACCCGCCCCAAACTGCTCATAGAAACTACCTAAAGTCAGTTCTGCATTCTTGTAATTTCCTTTCAAATAAGCATAGGGGACGCCCCAACCTTTGAAATCAGTTTCAAATCCGGGAAGCGGATGCTGCAAATACTCTAACCTTGCTCCAGCCTCTATGTAACGGCTTGTGGCTTTCAAATCAATATAAGTATTCGTCAGAAAACGGCCGTTAAGCGTATTAGCTCCCGTAGTACTATCCTTTTCAGGCAGAAGCATATCGCTTTGAATACTCCCGGAAATGCGCAATTTATTCGGCTGCTCTTGTGCACAAAGCGGCATGTTTGTTATGCCAATGAGCAATCCTATCATTGTCCATCTTTTCATAACACTATCTGCCTGCAACTTCTTTTATCTTTTCGTAAAGCTCAACTTCTGCACCGTCGGTATAGCCATTGTGTTTATAGACAATATTACCTTGTCCATCAAGCAATACCGTATAAGGTATCATTTGAATGCCCAATGCACGTCGCAAATCGCTGTTGGGGTCGAGCAATACATCATAACGCCAGCCGTTCTGGTCAACCAAAGGTTTTACCTTGTTGATGTTCTGTGCCTGATCAATGGAGACTGCTACAATTCGCACACCTGTTTCTTGCCGCCAATCATCGTAAAGTTCATCAATGGCTTTGAGCTCGCGGTTGCACGGTTTACACCAGGTTGCAAAGAAAGCAATAATGAGCGGTTTCCCATTATTTGAGATAGTGTCTGTTTGTACAAGTTTCCCTTCAAAATCTTTAAGTATCACTTTTGGTAGCTGCTCCTGAGCTTTGCTCGCCAAGCTAATCATCAGCAAGCAAAGGGATAAAAATAACTTATTCATCTTATTTGTTTATAGAGAGGGTGCAAAAGTATGAAAAAAAAGTGAAACTACAAAACAGAACAAGCTAAATCAGACTTTTTGAGTGTCTCTTTTTTGTAAATATAATCTATAATTTTTAACATTTCAGAGTGTCACAAACCAGGGAAAAAGCAGCCGGAAAATAGAGATAATCTGTCGACTTTAATGCTTTTTGCTTACAATTCCATTCATAGTAGATGGTAATTCAAGTCAGATGATGCTGCTATTTGAGTCAAAACAGACGATAATTGAGTGCGAGTTACAACCTAATCTGATGCAAATTACAAAGCTTTTTTATAATATTTGTTGTTGTAATTCGATATATTTTTTACAACATGTTGATAACCATTGTGTTACAAAATGCCAAAAATCGGGCGTTATTTGGAATGGAGGTAGACTTTTATTCAAATTTCCAAAACAGGCGAGGACAATTGTAAATATCCTTGAAATAAATTAACATATAATCCGTTTCCACGCATCATAGTCCGTTGAGCAATACTCATGAAGGGAAATTCTTGAAGCTAACGGGAAGAAAAGAGATAAGTTTCTCCTATCCATTCAGCAGGGCATCTATCGTATTTCTTACTCTTCTTTCTGTTGTTGTCAGAATAGTGTCTTCGTCGGTTCCTGGTTTTCCCATGAAAACTGCAGGGTTGGCATAGGTCATAAGACTGTGCTTGGGTTCGCGTGCAGAGAAATGAAAGGCATGCACTCCTGTTTCTTTATGAATACGTGCTATGTTGCTTTCATTCACTCCGCAGCCTGCCATGAGGATAATTCTGTTGTCTGCTAAGACATGAAGTTGCCGGAGTAGGGGAATACCTTGCTCTGCCGTAGGTTGCTGTCCGGAGGTCAACACTCTGTCAAATTCCAATGCTATGATTTCTTTTAAGGCTTCCTTGGGCTCTCGGCAGCGGTCAAAGGCACGATGAAAGGTGACGCTCATTCCTTTTGCATGCTCTAAAAGAAAGGTGTTGGCAGCTTTGTCAATGTCTCCTTCTGGCGTCAGGCAACCGAAAACAACACCGTCAACACCCACGCGTTTGCACAGACCGATATCCATTGCCATGCGTTCCAACTCTTGCGGAGCATAGAGAAAGTCACCTCCGCGATTGCGTATGATGACATGCAGGCGTGTTTCTTTCAACAAGTTTCTTGCCATTTGCAGTTCTCCGTAAGAGGGCGTTGTGCCCCCTTCGGGTATTCCCATGCAGAGTTCTACGCGGTCGGCGCCTGCTCGCTGGGCTGCTATGCAACTTTCAACACTGTTGGCACAGACTTCAAATTCAAACTTTTTCCGCTCTTTCATATTGCTCATGGTCTTACAATTTATTGCCCGTTTTCACCAATTGCTCGCCCAATCCAATGGTATAACCTTGAGAAATGAACACAACACGATTGAAAGTGTCGGCAATAATGAATATCGGCAACTGGTTGGCATTGCGAAGTTTCATCTCTCTTACAATCTCTTTCTGGATTATTCCATTCCTGTCTATGCCGAAGATTGTCTTTTCAGGCAGGCTGCCAAACTCGCTTTTCTGGGCTTCAAACTTCTTTTTCTCTGCCTCACTCGTAAAGAGCAGCACCATCGGTCGTCCCCATTTGTCGAGTTTCTCTTTCAGTTTTGCGATGTCATGCAGGGCGTGGTTGGTTGGTTCCTGGCCTATACCGAGAATTCCCAAGACATAATAGCCTCTACCGGTCTGGCTTAAGACAGAGACTTCTTGCCCATCCTTTTCAAACAAGTCTTCGCTGTTGAAGCTGCCAATGACCTTTATGCCCTCTGTTTCCTGACGGATTACAAGATTTATTGCGGTGGTTTTTCCTGGTTCAATCGTGAAGAAACGCTTGTGAACCATCACGCTTCCATCAGCCATTCGCTGACCAGAAACGAGCATATAGGTGCCTTCATCTAATGTTGTTCCCTTTTTGAAAACATTCGACCAAGTTGTTCCTCCTCCCATATCTAACTGTCCTTCGTCGAAATTCATAAGCCATGTGCGCCCATTGATAATCTTACTTATCGTGAAATGTGTGTAATATTTCGGGTCGTCTAAGTATTCGGTGGGTGTGTAGTTGAGGATGAGTGTGCCGGTTTTAGCCACTTGTTGAACTGTTGTATCAAAGTCCACATCCATCCAGTTGCCACCTTTCTTATATTGTATCTTACCCGTAACAGCATCTTTCCGAGCATCAATGCCTATGCTTCGGGCTACATCTACAAAGAAGATATCCCTGCTTCTATCGTCTGCAACCCTGCATTCCCATACGCTGATAGGTGTCTGGGGAATTCTCATGGCATGTTTGTCGGGATTCATCTTGATGTTTTTCTGTATCCAGTTGACCAGTAGTGCAGGATTATTTCTAAAGGTTTGGGCTTCCTTGCTGAATGCCTTTGCAAAGAAATGCTTGAAAGGTTTGAGTATCATTTCATTTTCCACGCGTGGTGAAAGCTGGTCGGTTGGTGCGCTCATGTTGTCTTCCAAAATTTCCATGGGCATGTCGCGAAGGTCTTTGTCGCTTAATGTGCTCAGTAGTTCAAGTGCCCGCACTCTGTCTGAAGCATGCTTTTCAACGAATGCCTTGATGGTTTTCCAGTTGCCGCGTGCTTTTATAATATAAGGTATGGCAGCAGGAATGACATAGTCTTTCATGCTCTCCTGTGTCGGGAAAGTGGCAATGTAAGCATTTCGCATAGCGTCTTCTTCTGCGAGTCGGGCACTGTTGTGCGCTCTTTGTGCATCGGTGACGTCTGGCAAAACCACATGTTCTGCCGGAGGAACAATGTCTAAATCCTCTTCTTTTCCAAAGTTCTTTTCGTCATAGGAAAGCTTGATAGTGACGTGCCTGTCCTTCCCGAAAGAAGCCTTTGCATATCCGAAATGCCCATTCTTGGACGCCCAGACGAGCATATCTCCCTTTCCTGCGGAGAGGAATGTCTGTCCGTTACTGTCAGTGTACTTGGAGGCAGCCGTGTAGAATTCGGCATAATTATAGATTTTGAAGTCTACCCTTGCATCTGCAACAGGCTCTCCTTGCCTGTCGATAATACTGAAATCTATTTTTCCTGTACTTCCATAGTTGTCTATCAGATTGATTTCAGTGAAGTTGTTTGTGCGCAGCATCACTTCTTCGGGGCCTTCGTAGTCGCCGAAAGCACGTGTGTGCATGAGCATGGCGCGTGAGGCAGGCGCATTGAACCATGCTAAATTCAAAACAGGTTCTGGCTCGCATGCACCTAAAAAGTACCATTTGCCGTCTGCCCAGGCTTCAACCCAGGCATGATTGTCATCTGTGTGTGCCCAGCGGGGCGTATATACTTGTCGGGCAGGAATACCGATAGCCCGCAGCGCACTCACCGTAAACGTGCTCTCTTCGCCGCATCGTCCGCGTCCTGTTTGGATAGACTGCAGGGGAGAAGAGGTGCGGGCATCGGAGGGCTCATAGGTCACTTTTTCGTGGCACCAATGGTTAACTTCCAATATTGCATCCGTCATGGAGAGTCCTTTTACACGCTCTTTCAGCTCACGGAAGAAGATAGCTCGCGAACTGTCTAACGGTTCGTTGTTCACGCGCATGGGCAGAACGAAATGGCGAAAGAGCAATTCTGGAACTTGTTTGCCCCACGACATCTCTTCGCGTGTGCGTAAAGCTGTGCGCACATTGCCTAAATGATAGGCTTTGGGATAATCGGTTGCGTCGGCGATGGGCATGTAGGCATAGAGGAACTTGAGTGCTTCCTCTTCTTCTGGGGTAGTCTGCAAGTTTTTAATCTCCCAGTATTTTGCACCGATAAGATTTATTTTTGCTTTCCAGGCAGACTCTACTTTCTGTCTGAAAGAGGCATCTTTGATGAAATGTTGTGCTTGAACGGTAAGCGAAACAGCTACAAGCAATAGGGTGAACAGCGTTTTCTTCATAGTGAGGTTTTTAATTGTGAGCTAACGGTTAAGCGCAGAGAACCACAACAGATAGCGTGAATATTGTTTGCAATATTCGTAAAAAATATTGGAATATGCAAGTGTTTTCAATGATTTTGTTGCTTATTTGTAGTGTGAGTACTCTACTGTCGTGTATCGAAGAAACTCCTTATATATAATAAAGGTGTAAACTTCTATTCCTTTAGGTGGTACAAACCAATCTCTGCAATTGCCGGAACAGCGCGCACTTGCTGGACAGTAAGCCTCACTTCCTTTGCTGTCTGAAGCGGAAATTTCAATAGGCGTTTGTGCCCGATGGTAGTCCCTTCGGTTGCTTTCTGCCACTTTCCATGTGTGTCTTTCACTTCAAGTGTGAATGCTTCTACGCGTTGTCCTTTGCGAATGTCTTCTTGAACAGAAAGTACATTGAATGTTACTGGCTGCTTTAACTTAAAGAGGAAGACCGCTTCTCCTGTTTTCATATTTGGTAAAACGGAGGTGTCATAATTGTTGTCTATGATATTACGGGGCTTTCCCTCAGACACTTTGCATGTGATTTTGGCATTGGAAAGCAGATTTTCTGTAAATGTTGCATCATACAACTGACGGAAACCGCGCAGGCTTTGGATATCAGCTTCGGCTAATTTACCTTCTTTGTTTGGCGGTAGATTCAGTAAAAGAACACCATTCATGCCCACGGACGTGAAATAGATGTCCATTAATTCTTTTGGCGTTTTAACCTGGTGGTCTTGACTTTCATGATAAAACCACCCCGGACGGATAGATACATCAATCTCCGCAGGATACCAAATGAGCGATTTTGCCTTTTCTATAATCTTTCTGCTACCGAGGTCTTGCCCCATCATATCGCCAACGGGCTGTGTCAATACCTCCTTTTGTGAGTTCTGTGCGATAGCCTCTTGGTCGAGATTGTCTTTAGGAACAACGCTCCATTCTGTAGTACGCCCACGTCCTGTCTCTGTTCCAACCCAGCGGACATCAGGCCCCATGACAGCAATTACAGCTTCGGGTTGAAGTTTACGGATAAGCTCATACCAACGAACGAAATCATATTCTTGCTTCTTTCCGTTCGCTCCTTCACCACAGGCACCGTCAAACCATACTTCGCTTACCTTGCCATATTGCGTGAGAAGTTCTGTAAGTTGGTTTACGAAGTAATCATTATAGGCTTCTGTTCCATAGAGCTTGGAGTTGCGGTCCCATGGAGAAAGATAAACGCCAAATGCCATACCATACTTCTGGCATGCCTCACTCACCTCGCGGACCACATCACCCATGCCGTTCTTCCAGGGAGAATGTTTCACGCTGTGTTCTGTATAGGCCGATGGCCACAAGCAGAAACCGTCATGATGTTTGCAAGTAAGAATGGCACACTTGAAGCCCGTAGCTTTCAATTCACGTATCCATTGGTCTGCATCAAGTGCTGTGGGATTGAAGATTGCCTCGGATTCCGTTCCGTCGCCCCATTCTTTGCCGGTGTAAGTGTTTACACCAAAGTGTAAGAATGCTGTGAGTTCCTGGCGTTGCCAGTTGAATTGTCGCGCAGAAGGTACCACGTGAGCTGCTTTTCTGACAATATCAGCGGGAGTATCCGTTGGTTTGATGACCACAAGATTATTCTCCTGTGCTTGGAGGGGGGATAAAAAAGAGAATGTGAATAGCAGGCAAAATGTTGCAATTGCAGACTTTATACGCTGAGAATAAGCATCAATCCTCATAAATTTAGATAATGATTGTTAGTTAGTATTGTTTGATAAGATGCAACAAATTTATAATTTTCTGCTGAGAGTGCCAAATAATAGAGCAATAAAAAGTGGGGTTAGGCTTCGTAAATCATAAATATAGATAGCCTAAAGGAGATATCTAAAGGGGAAAGGTGACTGCATTGAAAGCTCCATTGACAACCTCTCCCCATTGCAGTTATCTAAATTTCTTTTCAGATTATTTTGTAATTCCAGAATTTTAACCTACATTTGTCGCCGATAAACAAAACAAGACTTTAAACAAGAAGAAAGAGATTTGACAATCCATAACGATTTTCTTTTCACACACGCAAGCAATAGCATGATTCCGAGAAACGAAAGTTTTTCTGCAAGAAAGTTATCAAATTATTTGGTAGTTCCAAATAATTTGATACTCTCTATAGTAGCGCACCTGGCGTCTACGCTTCGCATTTTTTCTTATACATACGCGCGCGAGGATCACCTCATGCCCCCAATCCACAAAGGGAATAGCCGATTTTCCCTTGTGCGATGACGCATGTCTTTTTGTGAACCAAGAAAGAGATTATAAGAATGATTTTAATCCTAAAAAATAATTAATTATGAAGAAAAAGCAAGTCAACTTAAAACATTACCTCGCGCCTCAATGTGCGATTGTTCAGTTGAAAGACGAAACACCCCTACTGGCTACCAGCAATATTGAACACACTCCAGAAGTGGAAAAGAACAAGGAAGAGGTAGAAGAATTAGAGTTTGAAAATGAACCGTAAAAAGAAACAGAAAATGAAAAAGTATAGCAAACAGCAATTTTCAGCCCTGCTGCTGGCTCTGGCTGCCAGCTTTTTGAGCGTTTCGTGTGCCGACGAGGACATTGCGAAAAGCCAGACGAACGACAGTAAAGACGGCGTGAGCTTCTCTGTGACCGACGTGCAGGATGCCCCCGATGGCGAGATGCCGACCCGCGCGACAAGCACGGAAACCTACCTCACGCATAGCATCGACTTCAATGAGGCTGGCACGTCAGACATGTGCCTGGAGGAAACCACCGTGCCCGGTGTGAACCCCGTGAAGCCTACCCCGAAGACGCGCGCGTGGCTCAAGAGCACCATTGACGGCAACTTTGGTACACTCGCTTGCAAGAACGGGTCTGCCACGCCCGACTTCTTCTACAACAAAGAAGTCAATAAGGACGGTAAGATGCTCCAGCCCGAGGTTTGGACTTCGGCAGCTTCCACCTTGAAGTTCTATGCCGTTTATCCTTACATGAACGGCACGAATGCCAAGCAGAAACTCGTGCAACCTACAACAGGAAGTATGCCTTACATCGCTTTTGAAGCTTCGACCGACATCGCCAGCCAAACCGACCTGATGACAGCCGAAACCGCTCCCATCAGCTACACGGCTACAGGCGGAGCGCCCCACGTTGTGCCCTTGAAATTCTACCATGCGCTGACCGCCATCCGCTTCGGCATCGGCCAAAACCTCTCATGGAACAAGACCATCAAGAGCATCGAGTTCCAAGGCGTCTACAAAAATGCCCGGTACAACCTTGCCACCAAGACCTGGAGCAATCATGGCAGCGCGGGAAACTTCAAACTGGATAACGTCAATGCGTCTACCTCAGGGACAAAGAACAGCGTCATCGTGAAAGACGGCAACACCTTCCTCATGGTGCCGCAGACCGTGCCCGCAGGCGCAAAGATTGTCATTACCTTCGCCGATGGCACCCATATCACCGCCAACATCGGCGGCAAAACCTGGAAAGCCGGTACGACAAAGACCTACATGATGACCGAAAAGAACAGCAACTGGGATTATCAGATTGAGACGACCGACCCTGCCACCATCGCCTATGACCAGACCACAAGCACCAACAACTACACCGTCCAGAGTTATCGTAAAGACCCAACGACCAATACTTTCCAACCCGTGAAGTGGGAAGTCGTGAGCTATCAGGAAAGCACTGACGGCGGTAAAACCTGGAGTGCCGAGAGCCCCAACAAGCCCAGTTGGCTCACCAATCTCAGCCTGACCGAAGGCGCTGGTGGAAAGGATGCAGAGGTGGGCAAGCCCACGGTGACCAAAGCCATCGTAGACAGCTTAGACTATCGCAACAAGGCCCTCAAGAATGCCGAAGAGAAAGGAAGCAACTCCAACCCTTACAACCTTGCCAACAAAACCGGTGGCGAACAGGTTGAAAACACGGCCAACTCTTACGTGATTTCCGCACCGGGCTACTATCGCATTCCGCTCGTCTATGGCAACGCTATTAAGAACGGTAACACGAACGAAAGCGCCTATAAGACAAGTAATACAGGCACCAATATTCTGTCGAACTTCAAGGACCATAATGAGCAACTCATCACCAGCCCTTGGATAACCGAGACCAACAGCGGCGCCAACAAGCCCAATGGCGCAAAGCTCGTTTGGGCTGACGAGAGCGGACTCGTAGAAACAAGCAGTATTGGTGTGAATAATAGCTACCTGTTCTTCCGTGTTCCTAAAGACAAGATTAAGAACGGCAACGCCGTCATCGCCGCAACCAAGGATGGCGTTGTCGTATGGTCATGGCATCTGTGGTTCACCGAGGCCAACGTACTGAAGACTACGAAGGTGACCAACTTCCAGAACAAAGATTACCACTTCACCAACGAAAACCTCGGCTGGAAATATACAAAATGGGAGACTACGACTTATTCAGCTCCCCGCAAGGTGAAAGTGAAAATACGGCAACTGGAAAAGAATGGTGGCAACTATAAAGAAAGCACCATCACCATCACACAGAACAATGGGGCCCTGCGTGAAGGCCGCAACACCCTCTATCAGTTCGGCCGCAAGGATGCGTTCCCAGGAACGGATGATCTTGAAGGCACTTTCACCAAAAATGGCGGCAACAATATGTCTATCCGGAACGGTATCCAGCATCCCGGGACTATCTATACTTGGGGTTCAACTTGGCTTGACGGTTACAATCAGTACAACCTCTGGTCAATGGAGAACACCACAACCGGTTTCAATGACAATGCCGTCGTCAAGACCATCTACGATCCCTGCCCCGCAGGCTTCCACATGCCCGCTTCCAATGCTTTTACGGGTTTCACCACTACTGGCGAAAATACCGAGACGAAATCACAATTCAATATAAACGGTGAATGGGAATCCGGTTTCCACTTCAATAACAAAATCAGCAGTCCTGATGCCACCGTATATTTCCCTGCTTCGGGTTATCGCAACAGCAAAGACGGCTCGTTTTTCCTCGTGGGCTACTTCGGCTACTATCGGTCGGCAGTCCCGAGCAACGACGCGGGCTACGGTTGCTACCTGCGCTTCTACTTCTCGAGCGAGGTGCTCCCGAGCGAGGTGCTCCCGAAGAAGAACGACCTTCGGTCGGACGTGTTCTCCGTTCGCCCCGTACGAGATTAAAGCGCGAATCATTGCCTCATCGAGTTGCTCATTAGCGTGAAAAATGATTTCCGCTCTTACTTTTCGCGCGGAATCCCTGAAAAGCGAAGAAAATCGTGTTTCGGGGCTTCCCGAAGAGCAGAAAACGATGAAAAATTCGTTTCCCTCTAAAGGGAAAATGAAAAAACAGTAAAAATCGTATTTCCCCCTATAGGGAAAGTCAAAAAACAATGAAAAATGACTTTCCCATAGGGAGAATGCTAAAAACCGATGAAAACAGCGTTTCTCCATAGAGAGAAAAGCAAAAATCGGTGAAAATAGCGTTTCTCCATAGAGAGAAAGCCAAAAATTGATGAAAAGAACGTTTCTTCATAGAGAGAATGCTAAAAATCGGTTTAAAAAACTTCTCAGACGAAGGAGTATATCGAATAACCTAATTAATTTTGAACTATGGAAATTAAAGGAATTCACAGAATGTCGCTCCACAACATGGAGCACTTTCAGTTCGCCTCTCACGTCATCGCCATGTGCGAAGAGTCGGGCATCGAGAAAATCAAGGCGGTGTTAGACCCGCTAAAAACGGCTGTAGCCGAGGAGGACAAGGCGCTCAACCTACCGCGCAAGCAGGAGGGAACGGCCGATTTGGAGGAATTGGACCGCGTGCGCGACCAGGCCTATCGGGCCCTGCAGTTGCTCATCGAGATGCACAGCTATTCGGCGGACACGACGAAGCAGAAGTCGGCGCAGCAGATGAGCAACGTGCTGGCGCGCTATCCGAAACTCGCCGTGGCCAACTACGACAAGGAAACGGGAATGATCAAGAACCTTGTGACCGACCTGAACGCTGCCGAACTGTCGCCCGCCGTGACGCAGCTCGGGGCCTCGAACAGCGTGATGCGCCTCTCGCTGGCCAATTCTGATTTCGAACAGCGCTATCGCTCACTGTTGAAAGAGACGTTGCCCTCGGGCACATTCGATGTGAAAGCCCTGCGCGCAGCAACCGACAATGCCGTCATCCGCCGCATGGATTCCTTGGATGACCTTGAGCCCGAAACACCCAAGCTGGCCGACCTCATCATGCAGTATAATGCCCTTGTTGATAAATATCGTTTGACTTTAGCCCACCGTGCCGGCACCTCGCAGACGGCCCGCAACAAGCGCACGGCCGAATACGAAGCGCGTTTAAAACCCGGTTTCGCAGCCTTGGAGCAGCTTTTGAAATTGGAAAAGGGCAGCCTGTCGTTCACGGGCAAGACCGAGGGCACGGGTGCCAAGCGCCATTATGAATTGGCCGTTAAAGGCCAGACCGCGCCCGACGGCAAACCCAAGACCATCTGGGTGGGCGTGAACAAAGACGGTTCTCTTTTCCTTTATGAGAAGAAGCCCGCCAATCCGAAACCCGAGACGACCGAGAAGCCCGAGTATGAGATTAAGCCCAAGGCTGAAGCGTGAAAACGCAGGGCACTTGATAGAAATAATATACCTGATAGCATATCGCTTTTGATATGCTATTCCCTAATGTTCGGCGCAGGCGTGTTGTGAAACACGACCTGCGTTTTTTTATTTCAAAGATGTAAGAACTTTCAGACTACCGACTTGTCCTGAACAGTATCTAAGGTAGTAAATTAAAGTTAAATATATTGATATTTGGAGGTAAATGTGTATCTTTGGGGGCCTTTTAATCATAACTTTAACATTATCAATGGATCTAAAAGCTAAGAATCACGCGATAAAGACAACTTCACAAGGAAGACCGCATAGCCCTGCAACATGGGTGCCAACGTTGTATTTTGCCATGGGTATGCCTTTCGTTGTACTCAATATGGTCAGTGCACTGATGTATAAAGGAATGGGCGTGTCTGACGCTCAAATTGCTTTTTGGACTTCGCTTATTATGGTTCCATGGACGCTAAAGCCTTTATGGAGCCCATTTTTGGAGATTTATAAGACCAAGAAGTTCTTTGTTGTGCTCACTCAATTGCTTACCGGTGTGCTCTTTGCATTAGTAGCTTTTGCGCTTAACTTACCTTCCTTTTTTGCCATTACGATAGCTATCCTTGCGGTGATTGCCATGAGCGGTGCTACACATGATATTGCAGCAGACGGCACCTATATATCGGTGCTCTCCAATGAGGAGCAGGCACGCTGGATTGGTTGGCAGGGAGCGTTTTACAATATAGCCAAGATTGCAGCGACAGGTGGATTGGTTTATCTCGCCGGTACATTTATTAAGCTGTTCGGTGTGACAAAAGCTTGGATGATTATCATGCTGATTATAGCAGTAATCATGGTTTCTGTCGGCGTTTATCACTATTTCATGCTTCCTAATCCCAAAGGAGAAGCCGATAAGGAGCCGGTGTCTCTCAAGGACTCCCTGCATGAGTTGCTCGAAGTTTTCTTGGATTTCTTTACCAAACGGCACATCGTCTATTACATCTGCTTCATCATACTTTATCGCTTTGCAGAAGGGTTCGTGATGAAGATTGTACCGCTTTTTCTGAAAGCTTCGCGTGCGGAACAAGGATTGGGATTGAGTGAACAAGAGATAGGACTGTACTATGGCACTTTCGGTGCAGCTGCCTTTGTTTTAGGTTCCATTCTTGCAGGCTATTATATCGCGTGGAGAGGATTGCAGAAGAGTTTGTTCTCATTGGCATTGGTATTTAATATTCCCTTTGTAGCCTATACGCTCTTGGCGCTTTATCAGCCGGAAAGTCTTTGGCTGATAGGTGGAGGTATTGTTATGGAATACTTCGGTTATGGCTTTGGCTTTGTGGGATTGTCGCTTTTTATGATGCAGCAGGTAGCACCAGGAAAGCACCAAATGGCACATTATGCCTTTGCCAGTGGCATCATGAACCTTGGAGTCATGCTGCCGGGCATGATGAGTGGTTATATCAGTGACAGGCTTGGATATCAACATTTCTTCCTTGTTGTGTTGGTATGTACTATTCCAGCGCTGCTGATTACATGGTTCGTACCTTTCACTTATCCTGATGCCACAAAGAAAGTCAAGGCATCAGCAGAGAACGAATAAAGTTAATGCTGTTGAAGATAGAATGAAAACAGAGAAAGAGACAGAATAAAATACCCAAACAAAATAAACATTTTAAAACCCAAAAATTATGAGATTAATCATAGAACCCAACTACGAGCAGTTGTCTAAATGGGCTGCCAATTATGTAATTGAACGTATTAATACTGCCAAAGGACAGGAAAAACCTTTTGTGCTTGGACTGCCTACAGGCTCTTCTCCGGAGCGGATGTATGCAGAACTGATAAAGGCTTACAAGGAAGGAAGGGTTAGTTTCAAGAACGTTGTTACTTTCAACATGGATGAGTACGTGGGACTTCCAGAGGATCATCCGCAGAGTTATCACTCTTTCATGGCGGAGAAACTCTTCAATCATATTGACTGTCCGAAAGAAAATATCCACATTCTGAATGGAAACGCAAAGGATTTGCATGCGGAATGTCAGCACTATGAGGATATGATACGTGAGGCTGGAGGCATTGATCTCTTCTTAGGTGGCATTGGTCCTGATGGACATATCGCTTTTAACGAGCCGGGTTCTTCGCTTCGTTCCCGTACACGCATCAAGACGCTTACGTCTGATACGCGTATTGCCAATTCACGTTTCTTCGATAATGACCCCATGAAAGTTCCTGCACACGCGCTCACCGTGGGTGTCGGCACTGTAATGGATGCTAAGGAAGTGCTGATTCTCGTCAACGGACACCATAAGGCCGAGGCCTTATATGCTGCAGTAGAAGGTGGTATAACCCAGAAATGGACTATCAGTGCACTGCAGATGCATGAGCATGGCATTATCGTTTGTGATGAGGCTGCTACTGATAAACTCACTGTCGAGACTTACAAATACTTTAAAAACATAGAGAAGGAGAACCTATAATGAAACTGAATTTAAGTTCACAAATCGTACTTAACCAGACACCTGAAGCGTTTTACCGTCCGGCTACAGCTGTAGACCGTTCTGAAATCACCCGCTTTGAGAAAGTTCCAACCGATATCTTCCCAACGATTGAGGAGGGAAGTGTGAGTATTGTCAATCAGTTGGAAGCTGAAATCAAGCGTAAACAGCAGGGAGGGGAGTCCTTTGTTCTGGGCGTAGGCTCTGGTTCTTCGCTTACTCCTATCTTTCAGGAGATGATTAAAAGATATCAAGCAGGGAAACTGAGCTTTAAGAATGTCATCATCTTCAATGCTTACGAATATTTCCCACTTAGTGCTGAGAACGTTAATCGCAGCATCAATCAGCTTAAGGAACGCCTATTAGATCATATCGACATTGAGGAACAGAATATCCATACTCCAGATGGCACCATCAGCCAGGATGATGTGCAAGAGCATTGCTATCTCTACGAACAGCGCATCAAGAGCCTTGGCGGTTTAGATGCTATTCTTTTGGGAATAGGTCGCATGGGTAATATCGCCACTAACGAACCCGGGTCAAGTCTCACTTCTACATCTCGTCTCATTCTTATTGACGAAATGTCACGCGATGAGATGAAGATGAGCTTCGGATCGCAGGAGACCGTGCCTCCTTGTTCTATCACAATGGGAATTAATACCATTCTTTCTGCACGCAAGATATTCCTTACTGCTTGGGGTGAAGAGAAGGCTGACATCATTAAGGAGACCGTTGAAGGTAAGATTACGGATGCCGTTCCTGCCTCTTTCCTGCAGACTCACAACAATGCCCACGTGGTTATCGACCTCTCTGCAGCTGCTAAGCTGACGCGTATTCAGCACCCTTGGCTTGTTGCATCTTGCAAATGGACAGATAAATTGGTGCGTTCAGCCCTTGTATGGCTTTGTCAGATTACAGGCAAACCAATCCTTAAACTCACCAATAAAGACTATAATGAGAATGGTTTGAGTGAGTTGTTGGCTCTCTACGGCTCGGCCTACAATGCCAATATCAAGATTTTCAATGACCTTCAGCACACGATTACCGGATGGCCAGGAGGAAAGCCTGATGCCGACGATACCTATCGTCCGGAGCGTGCTAATCCATTCCCAAAGAAAGTAATCGTCTTCTCTCCACACCCTGATGACGATGTAATCTCCATGGGTGGCACACTGCGTAGACTTGTACAGCAAGGACATGACGTGCATGTAGCTTATGAAACTTCGGGTAATATTGCCGTCGGTGATGAGGAAGTTGTACGTTTCATGCACTTCATCAATGGCTTCAATCAGCTCTTCGGTAATGAGCAGGATGAGATTATCCGATCAAAATATAAAGAGATAAAGCAATTCCTCAAGAATAAGAAAGAGGGTGATATTGACAGTCAGGATATACGTACTATCAAGGGACTTATCCGTCGTGGAGAAGCTCGTACAGCTTGTACATTCAATCAAATTCCTCTTGACCATGTTCACTTCCTCGACTTGCCATTCTACGAGTCTGGTAAGATAGAGAAGCTTCCCATGGGTGAGGCTGATGTGAATATCGTCAGAAAACTCATCTCAACTGTAAAGCCTAATCAGATTTATGTGGCTGGAGATTTGGCCGATCCGCATGGCACTCACCGCAAGTGTACCGATGCTGTTCTCGCCGCTCTCGATATGGAGAAGGAGACGAAAGCAGAGTGGTTGAAAGACTGCCGAGTATGGATGTATCGTGGTGCATGGGCAGAATGGGAGATTGAAAATATCGAAATGTGTGTTCCAATGAGTCCGGAAGAACTTCGTGCAAAGCGTAATTCCATTCTTAAGCACCAGAGCCAGATGGAGAGCGCACCATTCTTAGGCAATGACGAACGCCTCTTCTGGCAGCGTTCTGAAGATCGCAACCGAGGCACAGCCAAGCTCTATGATGATTTAGGACTGGCTTGTTACGAGGCGATGGAAGCTTTCGTAGAATATAAGATATAAGTAATTCATTCACAATCTAAAAACCTATCTATGCACAAAAGAATGTTAATGATAGTTGCTCTCTGCGCTTCTCTGTTACAGGTTAGCGCAGCAGAAGCCGACTATCACGTAATTCCGCTGCCTCAGAAGATTACGATGAGTAAGGGTAAGCCTTTCAGTCTGTTGCCGACAACACAGATTATCTGCACCTCGTCTGATGAACTGATGCAGAAAAATGCACGTTTCCTTTGCGACTATATCAAGGAAACAACGGGGCTGACGCTTACAGTCAGTAATTCTGCTAAGGTGAAAACACCGGCAATCATGCTCGTGCTTGACCCGAAAATGCAGGGAGAAGAGGCCTACAAACTCTCTGTCTCGGCTAAGAAAGTGGTCATCAGCGGACGTACTTCCGCTGGTATCTTCTATGGCATTCAGACTCTTCGCAAATCATTGCCTATCATGAATGCAGCAAATGCGGAGCCTGTTATGCTTCCGGCTGCAGAAATTACCGATGCACCTCGCTTCGCTTATCGCGGCATGATGCTTGATTGCTCACGTCATTTCTTCTCTGTTGATTTCGTGAAGCGATATATAGATTTACTGGCACTTCACAACATGAATGTCTTCCATTGGCATCTTACCGATGATCAGGGTTGGCGTCTTGAGATAAAGAAGTACCCAAAACTGACGGAGATTGGTTCCAAACGCACAGGTACAATCATGGGGCATAACTCTGATGTTGATGACGGACAGCCCTATGGTGGTTTCTATACACAGAAAGAGGCAAAGGAGATTGTGGAGTATGCACGCCTGCGTCATATCACCGTTATTCCTGAAATTGACATGCCTGGTCACATGAAAGCAGCCTTAGCTGCTTATCCCGAACTTGGTTGTACAGGCGGGCCTTATGAGGTCGGTCACGCTTGGGGCATTTATAAGGACGTGCTCTGCTTGGGGAATGAAAAGGTTTATCAGTTTGTCAATGATATCATTGATGAAGTTGCCGACATCTTCCCTGCCAAGTATATCCACATTGGTGGTGATGAAACTCCGACCACACGCTGGGGCGAATGCCCTAAATGTAAGAAGGTTGCTGCCGAGAATAAATTGAAATTGAACAAGCTGCAAGCTTACTTTACCAACCGCGTTGAGAAATATATCAACGGCAAGGGACGTGAGATTGTCGGTTGGGATGAAATCCTTGATGGCGATATCAACCCGAGTGCAACTATCATGAGCTGGCGTGGTATCGAGCCCGGAGAGCGTGGAGCGAAGTTGGGTCATGATGTCATTATGAGCCCCACGTCATACTGTTACTTTGACTATAAGCAGAATAAAAACGAGGAAACAGAGCCGGAAGGCCAGCATGCACTTCTCACAGTAGAGAAAGTCTACAGCCTTGACCCTGCACCTGCAACGATGTCTGCAGACTCCCGTAAGCATATTCTGGGTGCACAGGGAAACCTTTGGACCGAATATGTGGCTTATCCAAACCGTGCCGAATATGCCGTGTTGCCCCGTATGGCGGCCCTTTGTGAGGTACAGTGGACGCCAACCGATAAGAAAGATTTCAATAACTTCAAGCAACGTGCAGACCACATGGCAAAGATTTATGATCTCCACAACTATGTCTATGCACTCCACCTCTGGCCAAATCGTTTCAATCACAACAGGTCTGACTGGTAAACATCATTCTTTTCAGAAGTCGGGAGAACAACAGTTTGTTGCCCGATAACCTCATCCGGAGGCTCATGTTCAACGCATCTATAGGCTGTTGACATTGAGCCTCTTGTTTTTATTTTGTAAATTTTATATCCTGTTTTTTGCCCCTTTTCAACATGACCAAATAGAAATGAAAGACCGCTTTCTTTGCATCTATGAAGCCATTTTATGGTTTCGATATCCTCGGTTCTTTCCTTTTGCCTTGTAATTTAATAAAGATTGTCAAATGATTGGGTATATATTGTTCTACAGATTACCTATCATTATACTATGACGATTGAGGTTGTGTTGTGTAATGAGTGCCATGCTGGGCTATCCCGGCTTTCGTGCCTATAGATGACAATAGAGGTAGTGTTGTGCGATGAGATATTTTTCATGTAGTAACTGCGTAGCAGTTATGCTTTTGAAAGCCCGTGGTTGGCGAGGAACGAGCCTACCTCGGGTGAGTGATAATGTGGGATACTCAAACCCGGTACGGGTTTTGTTTCTTCCGATTACGTGGCGAATGAGAAAAGGCTAAACCCGTACCGGGTTTATTTTATGCGTCTATTTAATCCCCACGTTGGCTCTCTTCGTTTGCCAACGTGGGGCTTTCAAGAGCACAACTCGTACCGAGTTGCCCTCCCATTTCTTGCCCGTTACCTTGTCACATGGTCATTATGATGAAAGGATATGGTGAGGATTACCATATAATATGATATAAATCGCCCCCGTGATTTCAGTCTCTTTACCACGCAATGTGACTGAGATGACCGTGCGATTTGATGCAGATTGTATCCTAATTTGACGCAGATTACGTGGTTATTTGATGCAGATTGCAAGGTTATTTGATGCAAAACACAGCATATTTCAGTGTGATTTTACATCGCTTTTTGGCTTGAGTTTTATAATGATTTGATAGCCAATGAGTTGTAAAATGCCAAAATACAGCGCGTATTTGGAGCGAGGAAGACTCCTGTTTCAAATACGCGACTTATGCGAAAGCATTTGTAAATATTTTTAGAAAAGAATAAAATAGATTTTAATCTTAAGCAAACAACTCCTTGAAGTGTTTTGTCCGAGCCTCTCCTTTCTGTGGCATCGTCATTTCATTGAATATAGTTTCTTGTCTTCTCCTGCTTTTAGTTTGCTACAGATAGCCTTTTGCTAAAGCCTTTGTTACATTTTGATGAACAGTCTTCCTTATGTCTGTTTAAAAGAGTTAAGAAGTGTTTTGACGGCTTAATGTTTAATAAATCAAGAGTTTTATCAAAGAAAAGAATTACCTTTGTTATGCATTATTACATGCTGAAATTCACAGAACTAAAAACGTAAAAACATTTTTATAATGAAAAACTTAAAAGACATTCTGCCTTGGGAAGACCGTCCTCAAGGTTGTAAGGACGTGATGTGGCGTTACAGTCAGAACCCCATTATCCATCGATATGACATTCCAACGTCGAACAGTATCTTCAACAGTGCCGTCGTTCCATTTGGAGAAGGCTTTGCAGGGGTGTTCCGTTGCGACAACAAAGCTGTGCAGATGAACATCTTTGCAGGCTTCAGTGATGACGGTATTCATTGGAAAATCAATGAAACTCCCATTGTCTTCGAAGCTGGGAACACAGAGATGATTGAATCAGAGTATAAGTATGACCCACGCGTCACATGGATTGAAGACCGCTATTGGATTACTTGGTGCAACGGTTACCATGGACCAACGATAGGTATTGGCTATACTTTCGACTTCAAGACATTCTATCAGTGTGAGAATGCCTTTCTTCCTTTCAACCGAAATGGCGTGCTCTTTCCCGAAAAGATAAATGGGAAGTATGCCTTGTTGAGTCGTCCGAGCGACAATGGTCATACGCCGTTCGGCGATATCTACCTTAGTTTCAGCCCTGATATGAAGTTCTGGGGCGAGCATAGATGTGTGATGTCACCCACGCCTTTCCCACAAAGTGCATGGCAATGTACCAAGATTGGTGCCGGTCCCGTGCCTTTCTTGGTCGATGAAGGCTGGCTTTTATTCTATCATGGCGTAATCACAACGTGCAACGGTTATCGCTATTCGATGGGTGCGGCCATTCTGGATAAGGAGCATCCGGAGCGAGTTCTCTATCGTACTCAACCTTATCTCCTGGCTCCGAACGCTCCTTATGAGCTTCAGGGCGATGTGCCTAACGTGGTGTTCCCATGTGCTGCACTCCACGATGACGAGCGTGTGGCCGTGTATTATGGGGCAGCCGACACAGTCGTAGGATTGTCCTTTGGCTATATTCGCGAGATTGTTGACTTCATTAAGCAGAACAATATATTGAAATAAACATCGTTTTTGCGGGGTAATGCAGGGTGCATTATCCCGCAACAGTTATCACTTCGCATGATGATATATCGTATATTGTTGCGCCAAGTGTATGTGTTTCTCATACAATATTCGTATATTTGTAACCGAACTGCAAACCTCTTTTAGCTTTTAACTCTTTACACTATGAAGAAAAACCTCATCATTGCCTTGTGTATAGCGTGCAATTTAGGTACGCTACAGACAGCCCGTGCATCTGAGATTGAACCTGTTGACTTGGTAAACACCTTTATTGGCACTTCTAATTTAGGTACAACCAACCCCGGAGCCATTTGCCCTAACGGACTCATGTCGGTCGTTCCGTTCAATGTCATGGGCTCCGATGAAAACAAATGTGACAAAGATTCACGCTGGTGGTCGACGCCCTATGAGTTTCATAATGTGTTTTTCACGGGCTATTCCCATGTCAACCTCAGCGGTGTGGGCTGTCCCGATGTGGGTTCTTTGCTGTTGATGCCTACCACAGGAAAACTCAATGTTGACTATCGCGAATATGGAAGTCACTATAAAGATGAGGTGGCTCGCCCGGGTTATTACAGCAACTTCCTCGTAAAACACGGTGTAAAGACTGAGGTTTCGGCTACGCTCCGCACTGCAGTTGAACGCTTCACGTTCCCTAAAGGAGCCAGCCATCTGTTGCTTAACTTAGGAGAAGGACTCACAAAAGAAAGCGGGGCAATGGTAAAACAGGTGAGTCCGACGGAATATGAAGGCTTTAAGTTGCAGGGAGCTTTTTGTTATTATGCCCAAGCTGTATTCCCTATTTACTTCGTTATGCGTGTAAATAAGGTGCCGGAGAGTGCTGGTTATTGGAAGAAACAGCGTGAACGGCCTGACAAACAGGCTGAATGGTTCCCCGATAGAGGGCAATATAAGCTCTATACGGCTTATCAGAAAGAGATTGCCGGCGATGATATCGGTGTGTATATGAACTTCAATACTGCCGAGAACGAAGTCATTGAGGTGCAGATAGGCGTGTCGTTTGTGAGCATTGCCAATGCACGTGAGAACCTGAACGTAGAGCAACAAGGCAAGGATTTCAATGCCGTTGCGCAGGAAGCACGGCAGAAATGGAACGCCGATCTCAAGCGTATAGAAGTTGAAGGTGGTACAAAAGACCAGCAAACTATCTTTTATACCGCACTGTACCACACGTTGATACATCCTAATATCCTGCAAGATGTGAACGGAGATTACCCTGCTATGGAGAGCAGTCGTGTGTTGAAACAGAGTGAGGGCAATCGCTACACAGTATTTTCCCTGTGGGATACCTACCGCAACCTGCATCAATTCATGACTCTAATCTTTCCCAATCGTCAGCGAGACATGGTTAAAAGCATGATCAGCATGTATGATGAGTGCGGTTGGTTGCCTAAATGGGAACTCTTTGGACGTGAGACTTACACGATGGAAGGCGACCCTTCGATCCCTGTTATCGTTGACTGCTGGTTGAAAGGGCTGCGTGGTTATGACATCAACAAGGCCTACACAGCCATGAAAAAGGGTGCAATGACAGACGAAAAAAGCAATCCTTTGCGCCCGGATAACAACGAATATGTGGAAAAGGGCTATGTTTCGTTGCGCGATTCGTTTGATAATTCGGTGTCACATGCCTTGGAATATTACATTGCTGACAATGCTTTGTCGCGCTTGGCCAATGCTTTGGGCCACAAAGCCGATGCAAAGCTGTTCTATAAACGGTCGATGGGCTATCGTCATTACTTCAGTAAAGAGTTCAATATGCTGCGTCCTATTCTGCCAAATGGCAAGTTCTACAGTCCGTTTAATCCACTCCAAGGAGCCAATTGGGAACCTTCTCCGGGCTTCCATGAGGGAAATGCGTGGAACTATACATTTTATGTGCCCCATGATGTCTATGGACTGGCCAAGTTGATGGGTGGAAAAGAGCGTTTTGTTAAACAGCTTCAGTCGGTGTTTGACAGAGGAAACTACGACCCAACCAATGAACCTAACATTGCTTATCCTTATCTGTTCTCTTATTTTAAGGGCGAAGAGTGGCGCACACAGGTGCTCACTCACCAGTTGCTTCAAACCTATTTCAAGAATAGTCCCGAGGGACTTCCTGGCAATGATGACACAGGAACCATGTCTGCTTGGGCACTTTTCAGCATGATGGGCTTCTATCCTGATTGCCCGGGTGAGCCGGCTTACACGCTGACTTCACCTGTCTTCGACAAGATAACCCTTCATCTTGATGAAAAACAATGGGGTAGAGACAAGCTTGTTATTGAGACTCAGCGAAGCAATCCTAATGCTGTCCGCATTGAAAAGATTGAAGTTGGTGGTAAGCCTTGGCGTCAGTATCGCATCAGCCATAATGACTTGGTGAAGGCGGGTACATTGAAATTCACATTAAAATAATAGTGATTGTCGTGGCGCACCATTCAAAAGGCGCCACGCATCGCCAATCTTGATGAAATGAAATTATACGTAAAAATAGGTATAACAGTTTTGTTGACTGTGTGTTTTAGTTTTGAAACCCGCGCACAAAATATCATTCCAGAGCCCCAAAGTATAGTTAAAGGTAAGGGAACGTTGGCTTCAAGTCAGTTGGAAGGTATCATGTCTAACCTCAATGGAAAAGATATAGCCCTACTGAAAGATTATATCCCGCAGTCAATAAGCCAAAAATTAAATGTTAAAAAGAAACGTTCTGTACACAAAGATAGTGGCTGTTTCTTACAGTTGGTATGCACAGGAACGCCCCGGCAGGCTCAAATGGCAGCGGATAGTGTGCGGCTTCAAGGTTATCATCTTCGCATTTCCGACCATGGAGTGAAGATAGAAGCGCTCACACCCATGGGACTTTTCTATGGTTTGCAAACGCTTCGACAACTCGAAGAGAATGGGAAGTTTCCCTATATAGCCATTACCGACCAGCCCAAATACCCCTACCGAGGCATTATGATAGACTGTTCGCGCCATTTTTTCCCTATAGATGTGCTCAAGAAACAGCTTGATGCAATGGCTTATTACAAGTTTGATCGCTTCCATTGGCATTTGGTTGATGGTGGAGGTTGGCGCTTGGAAATCAAGAAATACCCTCGTCTGACGGAAGAAACTGCCTACAGAACACAGGAAGACTGGGAAAAATGGTGGAACAACGGTGACCGAACTTTCTGCCGAAAAGAAGCTCCCGGTGCTTACGGAGGCTATTATACGCAGGATGAAGTGCGCGATCTTTTGGCCTATGCTGCAGCCCGACACATCACGGTTATACCCGAAATAGAAATGCCTGGGCATAGTAATGAAGTGCTATGGGCCTATCCAGAGCTTGCATGTGGAGGCAAGGTGCATGGTCAATCCGATTTCTGTGTAGGCAAAGACAGCACCTATCAGTTCTTGAAAGATGTGCTTATGGAAGTTATGTCGCTGTTTCCTTCCTCTTATATTCATATTGGTGGCGACGAAGCAGAGCGCAAAACATGGGCCACTTGCACAGATTGTCAACGTGAGATGCAGGCAAACGGACTTAATACAACAGCCGAATTGCAAGGTCATTTCACAGAAAATATAGAGCAGTTTCTCAACAGTCATGGTCGAAAACTCATGGGTTGGGATGAGATTATGGAAGGAAAACTCGCACCAAATGCCGCTGTCATGTCGTGGAGAGGCTTCAAAGCAGGACTCGAAGCCGCACGAAAAGGACATCCGGTTGTGATGACTCCCGGAGAATATTGCTATCTCGACATGTATCAAGACGCTCCAATGACACAGCCAAAGGCACAAGGTGGCTTCGTAACGCTTGAGAAAACGTATGGTTATGAGCCTCTTCCTGATAGTTGCAGGACACCACAAACCGAAGCTTTTGTTGAGGGATTGCAAGGTAATGTGTGGACAGAATATATCTCAACTCCCCAACATTTGGAGTACATGCTCTATCCCCGAGCCTTAGCTTTGGCTGAGATTGGATGGACAAATAGCCCTAAGGATTATGCAAAGTTCCGTAAACGGGCACTTCATGCCGTTGCTTTCTTACAGCAGAAAGGCTATAATACTTTCGATTTGGCCCATGAGATTGGTGAACGAAAAGAATTTGTTTCAGGTATTAATCATGATGCTTTGAATAAGAAAGTGACCTATCTGAGTAAGTATGCGCCTAAATATCGTGCCGAAGGTGATAGCACTTTGACCAACGGACGCGGTGGAAACTGGGGATATATCGAGGGCAGATGGCAAGGCTTTATCGACCCTAAAGGCGTGGAAGTCATCATAGATATGGAGAAGGTTACAGATATTAAAGACATTGAAATCAACTTCATGCAACAGCCTGCCAGCATGATTTATACTCCTGCTTCGGTGCAAATTGGTGTGTCGGCAGGTGGAAAAGACTATGTTGAAATCGACAAAACAACTTGTGATATCCAACCTTCTGCAGGCTATCTCATTTATCCTTACTGTTGGAAAGGGCATGCCAAAGGTCGCTATGTGCATATCAAAGCGCAGCTTCATGAGCCTGACAGTTGGCTCTTTACAGACGAAATTATCATTAACCGAAAATAAATTACGTATGAAAAAGATACTCCTTGCGTTACTTCTTTTGGGCAGTTTTCATGTAAAAGCAGCCGACACCTTATTTATTAAGCAGCCCCAAGTGCCTATTCTCATAGAGCGTCACGACAACATATTGTTGTTGATGCGACTTGATGCCACGGAAACTAAGGCGTTGGATAATGTTGAAGTCGACCTTGACAAGGCCTTCCCAATCAATCAAGTGAAGACAATCCGTCTCTATTATGGGGGTACCGAGGCTCGGCAACATAGCAAAAAGATGCGCTTTGCGCCTGTAGATTACATCACAAACTTTACACCTGGCAAGACTTTACGTGCCATACCGTCGTATGTCGTGCTGCGAAATGAACTCAAACCTACGGCACATCATCTCACATTACAAGCCAAACAACAACTCTTCCCAGGCGTAAATTATTTCTGGGTGAGCATTGAAATGCAGCCCAATGTGCCAGTTAAAACAAAGTTGAAAGCCGTGCTTTCAAAGGCTGTTGCCGACGGAAAAGCACTGCCACTTGTCAACACCTCAACTCCTGATATGGAGCGAAGAATGGGCATAGGTGTGCGTCATGCGGGTGATGATGGCGTTTCTGCGTATCGTATCCCTGGTTTAGTGACGACAAATAAAGGTACACTTCTTGGGGTTTATGACGTGCGCTATAACAGCAGTGTCGACCTACAAGAACACATAGATGTAGGATTAAGCCGCAGCACTGATAATGGGAAAACATGGGAACCCATGCGTCTGCCATTGGCTTTTGGTGAGAATGGCGGTCTTCCTGCTGCCCAAAACGGTGTCGGCGACCCTGCAATCTTGGTGGATAACACCAATAATACCATTTGGGTTGTAGGCACTTGGACTCATGGAATGGGTAATCAAAGGGCGTGGGTAAGTTCACAACCGGGTATGGACAAGTATCATACGGCACAATTAATGATGTCAAAAAGCACCGACGATGGGCGCACATGGTCGGCTCCTATCAATCTGACAGCACAGCTGAAGCACCCGGAATGGTACTTCTTCTTCCAAGGGCCAGGCCGTGGTATCACCTGTAAAGACGGCACATTAGTATTTGCCATGCAGTTTATTGATAAGAACCGAGTGCCTCATGCAGGTATCATGTATAGCAAAGACCATGGAAAAACATGGGCTATTTCGGAGCCGGCATGCAACAACACCACTGAAGCGCAGGTGGCAGAACTGCCTAATGGCGAACTTATGCTCAACATGCGGAACCAGAGTGGCGGTGGAAGGGCGGTGTATACCACACGTGATTGGGGTAAGACATGGCAGGAACACTCTTCTAACATCAAGGCTTTGCAAGAGCCAATCTGCATGGGAAGCCTCATCAGTGTGCGTGCCAAGGACAATGTCTTGGGTAAGAATATCCTGCTTTTCGCTAATCCTAACGACCCAAAGGAACGCAAAAACATCACTATAAAGATGAGTTTCGATGACGGAAAGACATGGAAAAGCGAGCATCAAGTGCTGTTAGATGATGGCTATGGCTGGGGATATAGCTGTCTTACGATGATAGATCGCGAAACCGTAGGCATTCTTTATGAGAGCAGTGTAGCACAGATGACATTCCAAGCTATACCGCTCAAAGACTTGATTACAGGGAAAGGGCAAGATCATACGCCCAACACAGTTGTGAAAAAAGGGCCTGTTTGCCTGACAGAATAAACCATAGGGTAAAACCATATCGCTCAAACGGTTTTGCAATATGCCTCATCTTACGCGCTAATATGGCTCATCTTACGCTCTGATATGACGCATTTCACACGGTAATATGACCCATTTCGCGTGCTAATATGACCCATTTCGCAAAACATTTGCAACAGAAAACAAAAACAGATAAATAGAAATCAGTAACTAAATGATATTCAGTATGAAACAAATGTTATTGGGACTGATGCTCCCACTCGCTGGCGTTGCAGGCTTACAAGCTGCAACTCAGCCCACGATGCAAGACTATACGCAATATGTCAATCCCTTTGTGGGCACTGGAGGGCATGGACATGTGTTCCTCGGAGCTAACGTTCCATTCGGTCATATCCAAGCCGGCCCGACGCAGAAGAAGCAAGGTTGGGACTGGTGTTCAGGCTATCATTACAGCGATTCTGTTCTTGTTGGTTTCGGACAGATGCATCTTAGCGGCACGGGTATCGGCGACTTGGGCGACATTGCCTTGCTTCCGGTGACGAAAAACAACGAGCGCGAGGTGAAGTTTTCACATAAAGCAGAGTATGCAACGCCGGGTTATTATGCCGTGACTTTGGCCAATGGTGTGCGCGTTGAGCTTACCGCTACACAGCGAACAGCATTCCATCGCTACACTTTCCCTGCTGATGCGAAGCAGGAACAAGTAGTGCTCGACCTGTCGCAAGGCATTGGTTGGGACAAGATGACTGCCTGCTCTATGAAGCAAGAGGGACAGAATACCGTCGTAGGTACACGCTTTTCAATGGGTTGGGCTAAGAACCAACGTGTGTTCTTCGTAGCCGAATTCTCGCAACCCATCACTCATCAGGTTATGGAGGGCGACACTTTGAGCGTGCTTTCGTTTCAACCTACAGGCCAACCGCTCATGGTGAAAGTGGGCATTTCAAGTGTAAGTATTGAGAATGCCCGTAAGAATTTACAGCAAGAATCGCCCAATTGGAACTTCAACACCGTTGTGGCTGATGCACAGACGGCATGGAATAAGGAGTTGGGAAAGATTGATATCCAGACTAACAACGCTACCGACAAACGCATTTTCTACACAAGTTTGTATCACACCATGACTGCACCTTCGGTGTTTAATGATGTGAATGGCGAGTACAGAGGTGCTGATGGCAAGACCTATCACGGTGACTTCACGCCTTATACCACCTTCTCTTTGTGGGACACTTATCGTGCTGCTCACCCGCTGATGACGCTCATTCATCCCGAAAGGCAACGCGACATTGCACAGACAATGCTGCATATCGCTCAGCAACAAGGCCGTCTTCCCGTGTGGTATTTAGAGGGAAATGAAACTGATTGCATGGTAGGTAACCCTGGTGTTCCTGTGCTTGTAGACATTGCCTTGAAGGGTTTCGAGGTGGATAAGCATGCTGTTTTGGATGCAGCTAAGAAGACACAGCTCTTCGGTGACCGTGGTTTGGACTTGTTGAAAAAGTATGGTTATCTTCCTTGCGACCTTGACCCCACTCATGAAACCGTAGCCAAAGGCTTGGAATATGCCTTGGCTGATGGCTGTATTGCAAGATTAGCCAAGGCGTTAAAGGCCGAGAAAGACTATAAGTACTTCTTGAAACGCAGCCAATCTTACCGTGATTACTACTTCGATAAGCAGACTAAGTTCATGCGGGGCATTGATTCCAAGGGCCATTTCCGCGAACCTTTCGATCCATTCAAGACCATTCACCGTGCTGACGACTATACAGAAGGCACCGCATGGCAGTATATCTGGCTCGTACCTCATGATGTTCACGGTCTCATTTCAATCTTCGGTGGCGACAAACCCTTTACAAACAAGCTCGACTCTCTCTTCGTTGTGCAGGGCGACATGGGCGAAGATGCTTCTCCTGATATCTCTGGTTTGATCGGACAATATGCGCATGGAAACGAGCCCAGCCACCATATTGTCTATCTCTATGACTATGCCGGTCAGCCTTGGAAAACCGCTTCGCGTGTCCGCGAGGTGCTCAATACGATGTATCATGATAACGTTGATGGTCTGAGTGGCAATGAAGATGTGGGTCAGATGTCTGCTTGGTATATTCTTTCTTCCTTGGGTTTCTATCAAGTTGAGCCTGCCGGAGGTCGTTATGTCTTTGGCTCTCCACTCTTTGATGAGGCTACCATGAACGTTGGCAAGGGCAAAACATTCCGGATTATTGCGCATAACAACAGCAAAGAAAACATGTATATCCAGAGCGTTAAGCTGAATGGAAAGCCCTATACCCGTTCATATATCGACTTCAAGGATATTGTTCGTGGTGGCAAATTAGAGTTTATGATGGGCAGCAAGCCTTCGAAATTCGGTGTAAAACCTGCTGACAGACCTTAAAGAAAGTAGTGGAGTAAAGCATAAAATCCTAAAGAAATGAAACAAATAGAAGTAAAACGTTTAGATTGTCAGCAGGTGAAAGCTGCTGATATTCCCTCTCTTTTCAAGACCGAAAAAGTTGAATATCACAAGATAGACACTGTAGATTGGCCGTCAGACTACCCTTATTGCCCCCATGTTGAATTTGCCATAGCCCATAAAGGCGATGCTATCATGATTCATTATCGGGTAGAAGAGGATAGCGTTCGCGCTGTTTCGGGCAATGATCTCGGCCCAGTGTGGGAAGATTCATGCTGTGAATTTTTTGTCAGTCCCGATGCAGAAGGAGGCTATTACAATCTTGAGGCCAACTGTATCGGTACAGTTCTGCTTTGCAATGGACAGACACGAGAGTACAGAACACCTGCACCTGTTGCACTACTCGGCCAGATTGACCGCTGGGCTTCACTTGGAAGAACGCCTTTCGACACGAAGAATGGGGCGCAGGCTTGGGAACTTTCGTTGGTCGTTCCCGTGTCCTCATTCTTCCGGCACCGTTTAGTTGACCTGTCAGGACAGCAGATGCGTGCCAATTTCTATAAATGCGGTGACAAGACTTCGCGTCCTCATTTCCTCTCTTGGAACCCGATTGACGTGGCATCTCCCGACTTTCATCGTCCCGATTTCTTTGGTCAGATTACCTTCTTGTAGTCTTCTTTATCGGGATATTCTTACGCTTTAGCGCGTTTCATGCAATATATGGCCTCGCAGATTTGCTTTTGCGCAGCTGTCATCCATTGCATGAAACGCGCGAAAGCATTTGATATGCCACAGTATCATCCTACGTAACGAATTATAGGTTAATTTCTTTCAAAAAACTTTACAATAGCCGTTGCATAGCTCGCGTATTCAAAATGTCAGGCTCTCTCGTTCAAAATACGTGTTGTATTTTGATAGTTTGTAATCCGTTGTCTATCATAAAGTTATGAAATTAAAGTCAAGAAGCAATGTGAAATCATGTTGAGAGAAGCCGTATTTTGCATCGAATGACCTTGTAATCTGCAGCAAATCGCACGGTCATCTCAGTCATATTGGGCGGTAAAGTGACTGAAATCACATTGCAATTTGATGCAAATTGCAATGCCTGGCAATGTGATTTTGCCCTGCATCTTGCGTCAAACCTCATAATTTGTTGATAGTCAAAGAATTGCAAACTGAAAGAATACGGCGCATATTCAGAGCGAGGAGCAAACGCGTTTCAAATACGCGAACGATTTGAAAGCATTTGTAAACATTCATGATTGATTTTAACAAAAGGAACGCCAACTGTGAAATCACATGCAATCTTAGTTTATTCGGCATCGTTGTTTGCAACAGAAAACAAAAGAGGGGAAAGCAAACAGTTGCTCTCCCCCGAAACAAAGATAAAGAATTTAGAGATACTTGTAAAGTCAATTGATGACACTAACGCAAACAGCAAGAGAAAGATTACTCCGCTTACTCACCCCAACCGGGATTTTGTTTCAAGTTAGTGTTCTTATAGCGTTCTGCATTCGAGATGGGATAGAAATACATCTTGTCGGTTATCTCATACGTGCAGAGCTTTTCTTTTGCGAAAGTCAGCGTGCCATCAGCCCGCTTTTCGATATTCACTTTATAGATATCCTTCATGTCACCAAGGGCTTTCCAGCGACGCAAATCCCAGAAACGATATCCCTCGAAAGCCAATTCCACGCGTCGTTCATTGCGTAAACGGGCAAGGAAATCGGCCTTTGACATTCCTGTCGGGAATTTAGGCATCTTCACATTCTTGCGGGAACGGACAAGGTTTACGGCCTCGCGTGCACTCATTGTGAACGGACTTACCACCTGGTCTGGGCCATAGGCCTCGGCCATTGCTTCTGCATAATTCAGCAATATCTCGGCATATCTGAACAATATCCAGTTGTGATCGAAGCTGTTTGTATTCTTTCCAGCCTCAAATATCACCTTGTTATTGAGATATTTCTTCAGATAATACCCTGTTGTTGTCGCATTGAGAAGTGGTTGTCCGTTACGTCCGCCATGATAAGTCTCTACGGGTGTTTTCGCAGGCCACTGCATTCCGTTGAACACAACAGTCATCTGAAGACGTGGGTCACGGTTCTTGTAGGGATTAGCTGCCTGTACCGGATTGTTCCAATCAAACGAACTGCCGTCTGACATCTCGTAAGCGCTGACTAAATTCTCTGTCGGACAGGTATAACCTGACCCTTTTTCAACTCCAATAGGATAGTTGGCAGACTCAAAGTGCGTGGTCTTTCCCTCGGGACGGCAAAGGATAACCTCTGCACTTTGATTGTTGGTGGCGCCGAAAAGGTTCTTGTAATCATCGTCAAGGGCATAGCCAAAGGCTGAAGCCTGACGGATAACATCAAATGCGGCAGTGGCAGCTGCCTCCCATTTTGCAACATCTCCCGAGGTATTGAAAAGCGGACTGGCAAGGTAGAGCGTTGCTCTTGATTTCAAAGCCAATGCTACTCCCTTGCTGACACGCTGCATATTGGCAGCTCCTCCGGGGAGTGTTGTTGTCTTTACAGGAAGATGTTGAGCCACATCGGTACATTCATCAATGACGAAACGAAGCACATTTTCTGCCGAAACAGGCTCTGCCTTTTTTGCCTCTTCCTTGGTGAGTGTCTTTGTAATCAACGGGATATTGCCATAACGTCTGACTAATTCAAAGTAGTAGAAAGCACGCAGGCATCTCACTTCATACTGGTAATTGAGATAGCTTGTATAGGTATCTTGGAAGCCATCTGTATATTTCCAATCCTCAAAAGTGAGGCCCAGACAGTTCTCCAAATAGAAGTTTGCGTCGTGAATTGCCTTGTAGTAATGGGCAAAAACATCATCAACGACATAGTTGGGCGACCAACTTCCATTGACAAAACGCTGGATAGCAGCCGTGTTGTTGATATGAATGGCATCGTCAGTAGCAGCATCATGCATGGCACCCCCAATGCCTTCCAATCCGTTGGGCAAGTAACTATAGACCTCGGTACACAACTGTGTAACCTTTGAAGGGTCGTATAATAGTTCGCTACGGTCGTAATATGTTGACTCCGAAGTATTCAGAAAGTCACAGCTGGCAAACATACTGACAGTAACGACAAGCAGTGTTGTGATTTTAATATGTTTCATAACCGAATATTTTAGAATTTCAAATCGAAGCCAACAGCATAGCGTGTCATGCTTGGATGGCCTGTTTTCATGTTCTCAGGATCCATCACCTTGATATGATCAAGACTGAAAAGATCATATGCACGAACATAGACTTTGGCAGCATTCACGTATTTCAATGGCTTTAACTGATGCTTCTTGAAATGATAATACACTTCCAATGTGCGCAACTTAAAATAGGCTCCATTCTTAATCCAAAGGGAATTATTCGCGTAGTTGTTAACCGAACCGACAGAAGTCAGCCGTGGATAGCGCGCATTCGGAGTCTCCGGAGTCCAACGGTTGTCGTAGTATTCCTTTGAAATCGTGCGATTTCCAAACAAAGGATGATAGACACTGGGCGTGTTACCCATTACACTGACATTGCCAATGCCTTGGAACATGGCATAAAGTCCCCATCCCTTGTAGTCTAAATTCAAATCGAAAGAATAGTAGATCTCAGGGAATGCACTGTAGCCTAAAGCTTTCTGATCATACGAATCAATGATACCATCATTATTGAGATCCTTATATTTAAGGTCGCCCGGCTTCACTTGCGACAATGTCTGCTTGACATTACGCTGGTCTATCTCATTCTGATTCTGATAAATTCCCTCTACTACATAGCCGAAGTACTGGCCGATGCGTTTGCCTGTACGCTGTAAATAGCCATAAGGACGATATTCCTCGTTCTGGTTTACGATTTTATTGCGAATAAAAGAGAAGGTGCTTCCCAAAGCGTAATGGAAATCTTTGAGCGACTTATTCCAGCGAATTGAGGTTTCAATACCGCGATTATCCACTACACCAGAGTTCTCTTTGGGCACTGGAAGACCAAACAATGAAGATACCTTTCCATTGGCATCCACCAGAATATCCGTGCGATGATCGTAGAAGAAATCAACCGTTACGTCTAAATGCTTAAAGGCACGGAAGTCAAAACCAATGTTCAGCTTGTGTGATTTCTCATAAGTCAGATTGGAAATACCCAATTGGGTCAAGCGCAAACCATTATGCTTGAGAGGGTTTTTACCAAAGAAGAAACTACCACCATTGCCATACATATCGATAAAGAGGTCGTTGTCATAGTCTGCACCGCCTGAGATACCATAGCTGGCACGCAGTTTCAAGAAGTCTAACCAATCGCGTTTGGCAAACGTTTCCTCTGACACAATCCAGCCAATGCCTGCTGCCGGGAAAACTCCCCAACGGCTTTTGGGATCTAAGATGCTTGAAGCCGACTCCGATAGCGACACATCAAAAAGATAACGATGCTTGTAAGCATAGTGCAACTGGCTGACAATATCAATGAAAGCATACGATGTATTTTGCCCTTTGGCGATTAACTTATCCATACGATATTGTGCAGTTGCGGCCAAAGAATGCAGGCCCCAATCGCGCTGGAAGTTGGCAAATGCATTGAAATTGAAATGATTATTCGATGCACCTACTGAATGACTGGCACTCAATGCCGTTTCATTTCGTAGGTTCTTATAGGTGTAGCTTCTGCTTGCCCAATCATATGTAGACTGTTCATAGCCATATTTTCGAGCGTTTCCATCCCAATAAGAAGCATTATTATCCAAACCCAATTGCAAACCAACCGAAAGGCCTTTCAAGAGAAAATCCAATCGATGTGTCAGCTTTAAATCGGCAAAGAAGTTTCTTTGTTGCGACCGCGCATACCCCGTTCCGGATATCATTGCTACAGGATTGGTCTCAATATCTGTCGTACCAGCCCATACCCCACGAGCATTCTTTATAGGGAATACACCAGAAGGTACCTTATAGAGCGCAGTGAAAATATCAGAGATTGTAGCATTGGGGCGGTTATGTTCAGAGAAAGTTCCAAACATATTCAACTGCAACATCGTGTTGCGTCCCAACTCAATATCAAGGTTAGTACGAATGTTTAACTTTGAATATTTGAGCTGTGTTGAATAGCCCTGGTTATCATTAACAGGTCGCAATATACCGCTGTCATTCAGATAATTCAACTGTGTGAAATATCTAACAAACTTGCCACCACCCGTTACAGAGAATGTAACATTGTTGCCAAAGCTATGGTTTCGAAGCGACTCTCCCCACCAATCTACATTGGGGTAGGCATCAGGCAGACTTCCATCTTTGAATGCAGAAAGTTCGGAAGCATCGTAACGCGGTGCAAGTCCGTCATTCTGCATACCCTCATTCAAAGCCATGGCATAGGTATGTCCGTCAACAAATTTAGGCTTTCGGAACGGAGTTGCCATGTTAAGCTCATAAGAGAACTTGATTTTCGGTGCACCATTCATCCCTCGTTTCGTCTTCACGGCAATGACTCCATTGGCTCCACGCATACCATAGAGAGCGGTTGAAGCTGCATCTTTCAACACAGTTATTGATTCAATTTCATCCATTGAAAGTTGCCCAAGCTCACGTTCAAAGCCATCAACCAAAATAAGAGGCGCCTTTTTACTGAGTGTTCCATTGCCTCTGACAAAGAGACGGCCCGTAGTTTCCCAAGCTGCACCTTGGTTCTGCAACACCTCTAAGCCTGGTATCAAGCCATAAAGAGCATTGCGCGGATTTGTTTCCTTACGGTGTGCAAGCTTCTCGCTGGTTATGAAAGACGCCGCAACCGTAGCTTCCTTCTGGTCGACAGACACGTCACGACCATAGGTTATTCTATGAGGTTTCTTCTCTGTCAGCAAGCTGTCAGTCTGAGCCGACATACAGAGCGGAGAGAAAAGAAGCGCTGCAAAATATAATTTATAGTTCATTTTATTCATGTTTAAATTACATCATAGACTTACTCCCAACCTGGGTTCTGCACTAATCCATAGCCTTTGTTAACCTCCTTTGAGGGGAATGCACTCAAACACATACGTGGTTCCCAGCCTGTTTTCCACCAAGCACGGTAATATTTTGTCAAGGCAAAAGGCTTTATGAGATATTCCTTGGTTTTCTTGTGCTTATAGACATGGAGACCATGGAGCGGTGTTTCAAAGACATCATACATCTTCCAACGTATCAAATCAAAGAATCTCACCTCCTCATATGCAAATTCAACCGCACGTTCATGCAGCACTGCTTTGCGGAAATCCTCCTTACTCATACCACTTAGTGCAGGCATACCGACACGCGCACGAACGGTATTGATAGCTTGATAAGCTTCTGGTGTGGGACCATCATAGTATTCATTCAAGGCTTCTGCATAGTTCAAATAGACTTCAGCAAGTCGCATCGTCGGCCATTGTACAGGTCGGTTGTAGGCTTCTGTATTTCTATCGAGTCCCCACTTGCGGCATGCCAAACCTGTTGCAAGGCTCAGTTTGTGTATTCTTCCTTGCTCCCAATCCTTTCCTTTGGGATAGTTGGCCTTGTCTTTAGGATTGACATCTGTCATCGCTGCAGTTCGCCCATTATACTTATCGCCGTCCAAAATGAAGTTTTCATATAGTCGTGGATCACGATCTTTGAACGGGTTCTTTGCCATTTTGGGGTTCTTCCAATCGAAAGGACGGCCATCTTTCATCTCAAACATATCGAAGAACTCTTTCGTCGGGCAATAAGCTCCCCATCGAAGTGCCTTATCAAACTGTCCATTATTCTTCGTACAAAGGAATGTTCTACGGCATGATATCAGCGTTTCTGTATTTCCTCGGTCGAAATAAGCACTGGTATAGGCTTCGCGCTCGGTAGTAATACCATGATCACCAGCCTGCACCAACTTGAAGAAACCATTTTTATTCAGCGCATCAAAGAACTCTTTGCAAGCATCAACAGCTTGTTTCCAACGCTGCTTATCATAGTTCCCCCACCATGTCATCTTCTTATCTGAAGCCTCTCCTTTGGCAAAAGGCGCATCGGAATTGAACAGTGGACTGGCAACGAAAAGCAAGACACGAGTCTTCAATGCCATAGCACCAGCCTTCGTCATTCGGCCATCCCAGTTCTCCATTTCATTTTCAGGAACACTCCAAGGGAAGTCTTCGCAGGCAATAGCATCGTTCAACAGCTTCACAATGAAATCCACTGTTTGCTGCAAAGTGGCCCGAGCTGGAAAGCTTGCATCGTCAGCAGAGATAGCATGATCAATGATTGGAAGAGATCCGTAATGCCGAAGCATGTGAGCATAGAACACAGCTACCATCATCTTTGCTTCTGCTTTAAGTCGTGACTTCTCCTGTTCATCCATATCAGGAACCTTATCTACGTTCTCATATAACAGCCAAGCATGGCGCACACCTGTCCAAATGCCCGATTGAGAAAACTGCATTTTCGTTCGATGTGCATTGATTCGCGTATTATCCTCTATCGAAGCATTGTATAATCCAGGGTAATATGTATTCGAAAGTGCCGAATATCCGATATTATCATAATTCAAATCAGTAAGTCCTTCAATGGTACTCATGCACATCTGCGTCCAAAATCCATTGGTTTCCATACCATATGGCAGATACTGATAACTGCGCCAAAGCACTCGTCTGGCATATTCAGCCTTCCCAAATATAGTATCTATGGTGACATCTGTACTGGGGGGCTTCTGCAAAAAACGTTCACCGAATGCCAGATCCTCGCACGATATAATGCTCATTGTCAGCATCAGACCTGCAAAGAGGCTCCATATCTTATTCATTTTTTCCATATTCTTCATCGCTTAAAAACCTACTTTCAATCCTACTTCAATAACTTTAATCAGAGGATATGCCCTTCCATTAGGATTAGCTTCAGGGTCACAGACTTTCAAATGATCGAAAGTCAGCAGATTATATCCCGATACAGCGAGGCGCAAGCTATTCAAATGCAACGCACGTGTGACGTTCTTTGCAAACGAATATCCCACTTCTATATTCTTCAAACGTATGTAAGAAGCATTCCTCAGCCACAAGTCTGAGTCCAAATAGTTATGAGACTTGTTGCGAAGGGATATGGCGGGAGCTGCTGCAGCATTACCCTTTTCGGGCGTCCACGCGTCATTAATCATGTAGCGCATAAGGCTCCAGTTGTTCATTTCGCCGAAAGGTATGCGGTAAGGGCCACTCAAGAAGCGCGAAGTCTTTGATGCTCCGGCAAGCGTTATGCTTAGATCAAAGCCCTTCCATGACACTCCCATGTTCACAGCATACGTCAAAAGAGGATATGCCGGAGAACCAATATCGCGGATATCCTTTTCATCTATCTTGTGATCTCCATTCAAATCTTTATACTTCACATCGCCAGGTAGTGGGACGTATCCGCTTCCTTGATCTGGAATACCGCCCTCTGTACCTTTCGTATGCTCATATTCAGCAACCTCTGCTTCTGTGAAATAGCCATCAAAAACATAACCGAAATTCTGACCTACAGGCTTTCCTGTGCGCTGCATCCACTCATAAGGATACTTGATTTCGTCCATAAAGACAACCTTATTCTTGGCATAAGAAATATTTCCACCTATATAATATCGGGCAGTACGTATTTTATCTTGCCAACGCATGCTTACTTCAAAACCATGATTATTCACCTTTCCCATGTTCATTGTAGGCAGCTGCACGGCGAGATAGCCAGGAATGACACCACGAGAAATCAGAATATCCCGACGATGTTCAATGAAGTAATCAAAGTTAATGGATAAGTTGTTCTTGAAAAGCTTCATGTCTATACCGTAATTCTGCTTGAAAGCGGTCTCCCAAGTCACATTGGGATTGCCAATCTTTCCTTCTGAAGCACCGAGTATCTTTGTGTTCGTTGTCGTTCCAAAGCTATAACTTCCAGAGCTGATATTATAGGTATCAGGCAGATAAAGGAAGCGGGAGTTGTCCCGAGTGATGTCATTTCCCACCTTACCATAAGAGACTCTGAACTTCAAATAGTCAACAACAGGACGCAACGGCTTGAAAAATTTCTCCTCAGAAACAATCCAACCCACTGAACCTGCGGGGAAAACTCCAAATCGGCGACCCTTAGCGAAGTTCTCCGAACCATTGTATCCCACGCTAAGATCCAAAAGATAGCGTGTCATATAGTCATAAGTGGCACGACCGACCAAGCCCACATAGCTGCGCGGAATATCTGCATAACTGCTTGAGGGATAGTACTTCATGGTTTGGTTATACATCGCCAAGGCCGAAACATGATGCTGACCGAAATTGCGTTTGTAATTGAACGCACCTTCAAGATACCAGTTCTTGCTCAAACCATCCGACTCCGAGAAGTCAAGTTTACGATAAGTTTCAACTAATTTCAAGGCTACAGAGCCGTCAGGAGCATTGATTGCTTCATACAAAGGCTCACGTCCTTCACGACGCTTATAGATACTTACACCGCTGTTATAAGCTGCCTTCACGTGGAAAGAAAGTCCTTTTGTAAGGAAATTAAGCTTCTGTTTTAGCGTAAAGTCAAAGTTAAGCGTGTTATTGGCCGTCGTATTGTATCCCTTTCCATAATAGATATTCAGACCATCCTGTAGTTCTCCTATTGCAAATCGGTTCGAACTCATGCGTATCCGCTTTCCATCAACCAGTCCGGCACCACTGAAAGGCACTGCAGAATAAAGGTCACGGAAGATGAAATCACTCGACTTGGTCGATCCATTATTGTAGTTTGGCTCGCGACGACTGTTCAAATAGCCGCCTAAGTTAATCTGTGCCGTCGTAGTACGCGTCAAGTCAACATCCAAGTTGATGCGATAATTATAACGATTATACTTAAATCCTTTGTCATTTCGATTTTTATAGACCTTGAACAGGCCTTCCTGGGTCAGCACACCCAATGAAGCAAAGTATCTGACACGGTTTGTTCCACCCGAAATATGAATGTTATGACGTGACTGGACAGCAGCTTTTCTGATCATCTCTCCCGTCCAATCCACATCAGGATGAGTCAAAGGACTGCTGTGTGTGCGGAATTTCTCCAAGTCATCGGGCTTGAAGGTGAGCATATCTTCAGCCACTCCGTCATGTGCTTGCGCCTTATTATACTGCGTAGCCCACTCATAACTGTTGGCAAAATCAGGCACACGTGAGGGCACTTGAAAGCCAACTGACGTTGTAAAACTGATGCGGGGCCTATCTTTTGTGCCACGCTTTGTTGTGACAAGGATAACGCCATTAGCACCTCGGACACCGAATACTGCCGTGGCAGAAGCATCTTTAAGCACCGTCACATCCTCCACTTCATTCGGATCAATCTGTGAGAAAGGACGTTCTACTCCGTCAACAAGGATAAGCGGTTGCGACAAAGAAGTGCTCAACGAACCGACACCACGGATGAACAACTGCGCACCATCAGCTCCCGGCTGACCGCTCGACTGAATACCCGACAAGCCGGAAACCTTTCCAATCAGCGAGTTGCTCATGCTCGCAACAGGCGATTTCGTCAGTTCATCACTATTGACTGAAGACAAGGCACCTGTCACCGTGACCTTTCGTGTGGAGCCATAGGCAATGATCTGCACATCATCTAACGCTACGGTCTGCTCTTCCAACTTCACTTTCAACCGTCCTTCACCCTTGCAAACTACGGTCTTTGACTTATAACCCACACTGGAGATTTCAAGCTTTGCGCCTAAAGGTACACGCAGATGAAACGCTCCATTCACATCCGTCACGGTAGCGGTCTTGCTCCCAACTACCTTTACCGATGCCCCGATAATAGCTCCCATATCGTCAAAAACAGTGCCATACAGATCAATCGTCCTATCGGATTGTTCTGTTTTTTCTGTTTTCAAAGCATACATAGGAATAGTGGGCACAAAACTTAAAAGCAGCATGAACATACTGCATCGAATGATTTGTTTTTCCATTATGCTAAATATAAAGGTTTTTAACAGTAAATATGTATATCATAATAATAGCTGACCAGACAATCATTAAAGTCGTCTGATGAAAATGATTAACAGTTTAGAGATAAAAGTCCATGTTGCAAAAATACACATTTTTTAAATAACGACTGTGAAATATCGTTCAAATAACTTACAATATTGTACAAAAAGCCTGTCTATTAAGCCCGAACATACCGTTTTATCCCTATTTTCTCTGTTTCTACAGTCTTAAGACTCTGACTCTAACAGATGCTTTCACAACCATGAAATCAAGCGAAAAAAGACAACAAAACAAATCAGAAAACAAAATAAGTCAGCAGGATTTACTTGGCACTTATCCTCAAATCATGACACGAAACCAACAAAGACGTCTGCGCTTTCAACCTTTGAAATTCTTAAAAACACACCTGATTTGGCCGTTTTCTGCATTAAACTTTTTTAATAAAAAACTCAAAAAAGCAGACAAAATCAATTTACATATTTTATATTATCCATGAACAAAACTCCTCATTGCAATCTTTTCACAACACGATGAATATCAAACGACCATTTAATATGCCTCAAATCACCATGTATTTTGACGCTGATTAAAAGCCCATTCGACTGAGATTAGAACACGATTTGACACATATTGCACCACCGTTTGCAACAAGGCATAAAAAAGGGGAAAGCAAATGACCACTCTCCCCGATGCAAAGATAATGAATTTGAGAAGCAAATGCAAATCGGTTATGAATTAAGTTTACAGAAAAGATGCGTTTACCTCCAAGACATGAACCCTATGGACTATTGGCAACGAGCGGCTTCCTGGCGCAGAAGATTGATTATTAAGCGAGCTGCATTGTCGGGAGCTATGTCATTGCCCAAGCGCCGTTCCACTTCTTCATAAGCCTTGAGCATCACTTTCCGCCCCTCATTCCCAGGCAAAATCCGTTCAAGTTCGGAGGCAATGTTCTGCACAGAGAAGCGGTCGGCAAAGAGTTCGGGAACGACTTCCCTATCGACAATGAGATTAACCAATGAGATAAAACGACACGAAAGTATATGATTGAACGCCCAACGGATAAGTCGAGGCACAGGCGTCTTATAGCAAACCACCTGCGGAACATGCAGCAATGAAGTTTCCAAAGTGGCCGTTCCACTGGTCACCAAGGCAGCAACAGCGTGGGCAAGCAAGCCGTAGGTGTCGTTATGAACAAGGCAGAAACTACCGTCAGAAAGGCCTTCTGCAGCATCAATGACCTGCCGGTAATAAGCCTTGTCAATGGAAGGTGCACAAGCAATGGCTATCTGGTAGCGGTCTGAAAAGCGGCAGGCAGCACGCAACATCGGCACAAGATTATCCTTGATTTCCTGCGTTCTACTGCCGGGAAGCAATGCAATGAGCGGCTTTTCTCTGTCAATATGATGCACTTTGCAAAAGGAAGTGAAGTCTACATGATAGTTTTCAAGAAAATCATGTATTTCATGTGCCGTCGGATTGCCTACGTAATGGATTTTATAATGATGCTTTCCTTCATAGAAAACCACCTCAAACGGCAGTATCGAAAACATTTCTTTAACGTCTCGCCGAATAGCTTTGATGCGCCATTCCTTCCATGCCCATATCTTCGGAGAGATGTAATAATAGACGGGGATATTGGTGTTTCGCTTCAGAAACTTGGCAATATTGAGATTGAAACCGGGGTAATCGACAAGTATCACCACATCGGGTTGCCAAGCCACAATATCCTTCTTGCAGAACGACATATTGCGGAATATCGTGCGAAGATGCAGCAAAACGGGCACAAAACCCATGTAGGCAAGCTCCCGATAGTGCTTTACGCGGGTGCCTCCAACAGCAGACATCAGGTCGCCACCAAAGAAACGAAACGATGCCTCGCTGTCATTTTTCTTCAGCGAAGCCATTAAATGAGAGGAATGAAGGTCGCCACTGGCCTCGCCGACAATCAGATAATACTTCATAAACTGCGGCGTTCGGTTACAGATTCCACGATTTCACAGTGTCTATAAACTGATAATCGGTGACATCAATGCGCGTCGGCGTAATGGCCACATAACCGTGATTGAGCGCCCACTGGTCGGTATCTTCGGCTTCAGGCTCATCATTTCGGCATTCACCAGCCATCCAATAGTAGTCATATCCATGCGGATGATGTCCCTTTACAACCTCGTTTATCCAGCTTCCAAAGGTCATCCGGCACACTTTTACACCCTTGAAAGGAGGCTGTTTGGGGAAGTTCACGTTGAGACAGACACCCTTTGGCAGGCCTTCTGCAAGAACTTTGTCGACAATCCGGCACACATCATCACGAAGATAGCGTAAATCGGCCTGTTCATCACGGTTACATGAGGAGAAAGCCACTGACGAAATATTTTTCATGCAGCCCTCTCTGACCACGCCCATCGTGCCCGAATAGTGAGTGTTGACCGTAGAATTATCACCATGATTGATGCCACCGAGCACAAGATCAGGCCGTCGGTCGCCACAAAGTTGACTCAAGGCAAGCTTCACACAGTCAACAGGTGTGCCGTTACATGACCACACTTCTACGTCACCCATATTGTGACGACGCTTCAAACGCAAGGGAATAGTAGCTGAAAAGGCACAGGAGAAACCAGAACGGGCTGCTTCCGGAGCACAGACTAACAGGTCGGCACGGTCTTTCAAAAAGGAAACGAGAGTCTTTATCCCGTTGGCATGATATCCGTCATCGTTCGAAATCAGTATAAAAGGACGCTTAATATTCATCATAAACAATGTTAGTTTGGGACAAAAGTACGAAAAAAAGGTTTATTTCTCGTATTTCTCATATAAAATATGTAACTTTGCCAACAAATCATTTTATTTCAAAATGGGAAAAATTATAGCTTTAGCTAATCAAAAAGGCGGTGTGGGTAAGACCACAACGACCATTAACTTGGCGGCTTCTTTGGCCACTCTTGAGAAAACAGTTCTCGTGGTTGACGCCGATCCACAAGCCAATGCATCAAGCGGTTTAGGCGTTGACATCAAGGATGTTGACTGCTCACTATATGAATGTATCATTGACCACGCTGATGTCCGCGATGCTATCTATACCACAGATATCAATGGATTGGATATCATTCCGAGCCACATTGACCTCGTTGGTGCCGAAATCGAGATGCTGAACTTAGACAACCGCGAACGCGTTTTGAAAAATCTCCTTGCTCCTATCAGCAGTGAATATGATTACATTCTCATTGACTGCAGTCCTTCTTTGGGGCTGATTACAGTCAATGCACTGACGGCAGCCAACTCTGTAATCATTCCCGTGCAATGTGAATACTTTGCCCTTGAGGGTATCAGCAAGTTGCTTAACACCATTAAAATCATCAAGAGCAAACTCAATCAGCAATTGGAGATTGAGGGGTTCCTGCTGACCATGTATGACAGTCGTCTCCGTTTGGCCAACCAAATCTATGATGAAGTGAAGCGACATTTCCAGGAATTGGTGTTCAAGACGGTTATTCAGCGCAATGTGAAGCTAAGCGAAAGCCCCAGCCATGGTCTTCCTGTCATCCTTTACGATGCTGACTCAACCGGTGCAAAGAACCATTTGGCCTTGGCAAAAGAACTGATTAACAGGAATGCATGACCCATAATTCTGGGGAATAAACAACGAAACAGAAAATGGCAGTACATAAGAAATACAACAGTTTAGGTCGTGGTCTTGACGCACTCATATCAACTGATGCCGTACGCACACAGGGATCATCGACTATCAACGAAATAGCAATCGACCAGATTGAAGCCAACCCCAACCAGCCTCGCCGTGAATTTGACGATGAAGCATTGCAGGATTTGGCCAACAGCATAAAAGAAATAGGTATCATTCAGCCCATCACACTCCGCCAGATTGCCGACAATAGGTTCCAGATCATTGCCGGTGAGCGCCGTTGGAGAGCTTCCCAATTGGCTGGTCTCAAGGCACTTCCAGCCTATATCCGCACGATAAAAGACGAAAACGTCATGGAAATGGCCCTCGTGGAGAACATCCAACGCGAGGATTTGAATGCCATCGAAATTGCTTTGGCTTATGAGCATTTGCTTGAGAGCAACGGAATGACACAGGAGAAAGTGTCGGAACGTGTCGGGAAAAGCCGCACGGCAATTACCAACTACCTGCGTCTTCTGAAGCTTCCGGCACAAGTTCAGATGGCATTACAGAAGAAAGAAATCGACATGGGGCATGCCCGTGCACTGCTTGCCTTAGACAGTCCGGCACTTCAAATCAAGCTTTTCAAGGAGATACTGAAGAATGGTTACTCCGTAAGAAAGGTTGAAGAGTTGGTGCAGGCATTGAAAAATGGCGATGACATTGAAAGTGGAAAGAAGAAGATAATCGCCCGAAATCAATTGCCGGAAGAGTTCTGTGTACTCAAAAATCGATTGGCTAAGTTCCTCAACACAAAGGTTCAGATGACCTGTTCCTCTAAAGGTAAAGGAAAAATAAGTATTCCATTTGCCAACGAAGAAGAGCTTGAACGCATCATGAACCTCTTTGACAAACTGAAAGACTGAAGCATGTCTTCATCAAGACTGACGCATATCATTATCACAGTAGCCCTGCTCATCCTGCCATTCTGTACCAAGGCACAGAATGAAGAGCTTCATATGCCTCTGCAAGACACTGCACATCTCAAGGCAAACGAAGTGCTTACGCATGCAGACAGCGTCACTTTGGCTACTGATTCTGTGGTGATGACTAAGAAAAAGAAGCGTGATTGGGACACATGGAAGCCCAACCCGAAGCGTGCTTTGTGGTTAGGATTAGTGCTTCCTGGTGCGGGGCAGATCTACAACCGCAAGTTCTGGAAGCTTCCTATCATATATGGTGGCATCGTAGGTTGTGCATATGCCTTAAGTTGGAATAATCAAATGTATCACGATTACTCACAGGCTTACATGGATATCACGGACAATGACCCCACAACTGAAAGCTATAACCAGTTCATGCACTTGGGAGCAAAGATTACAAAAGACAACATCAGCCGCTATCAAACATTGTTCAAGAACCGCAAAGACCGCTATCGCCGATGGCGCGACATGAGTTTCTTTGTGCTTGTTGGCGTGTATGCCTTGTCGGTTATTGACGCCTATGTAGACGCTTCCTTGTCGGAGTTTGACATTTCTAAAGACCTTAGTCTACGTGTCGAACCTGCTGTTGTGAATACAAACAACCATCGTAATCCCTTACAATCCGGAGGTATTGGCGTGCATTGCAGCCTCAACTTCTGACCTCATTAAGATTTAATATGAGGAGGATTATATTCAAAACTAAGAAAAAGAACTATTTAACAGAATGAAGAAAACATATTTAATCGCCCTTTCACTCTTGTTTATCAGCACTTGTAAGCTACAGGCTCAAGTCGTAAACAACGAGGAAGACGACAACGAACAGACAGAAATCACCGTAACGAACGCACAGGGTAAGGAGGAAGTTATCGACCTCCCAGAAGCCATGACCATGGAACTTGACAGCCTGATGCACCTTTATAACACGAAGATTTACCTTCGTCCTGACACCACATGCAACCTTCCTGATGTCAATCCCGTTTATGATATAGACGTCTACAAGAAGCGTCTTGCCATGCTTCCTACCGTTATTGAGATGCCCTACAACAATGTTGTCCAGCAGTTTATTGACCGATACAGTGGCCATCTTCGACGCTCGGTGAGCTACATGTTGGGGGCACAGAACTTCTATATGCCTATCTTTGAAGAGGCCTTGGAAAGCTATGGACTTCCTTTGGAACTGAAATATTTGCCTGTCATTGAGTCGGCATTGAACCCTCGGGCCGTATCAAGAGTGGGAGCAACCGGCCTTTGGCAGTTCATGATTAACACGGCAAAACGCTATAATCTGACTGTAAACTCACTCGTAGACGAACGCAGAGATCCCGTAAAAGCATCCTATGCAGCAGCTCATTACCTGAGTGATCTTTATAAAATCTACGGTGATTGGAATCTTGTTATTGCAGCATATAACTGCGGACCTGACAAGATCAACAAGGCTATTCATCGTTCTAAGCAGAACGACTACTGGCAGATTTATCCGTATCTTCCACAAGAAACGCGTGGTTATGTGCCTGCTTTTATTGCTGCAAACTATATTATGAACTATTACTGTGAGCACAATATCTGTCCGATGACAACTGATTTACCCATGAAAACAGACACTGTTGTTGTCAATCGTGACCTCCATTTTGAGCAGGTGGCACATGTCTTAGGGCTTGATGTTGACCAGATGGCAGCTCTAAATCCACAGTACCGACATAACATTATCAATGGAAACTGGCGTCCGTCAACGCTCCGTCTGCCTGCAACAATGGTCACCAAGTTCATCGACAACGAAGAAGCTATCTATAAATATATGCCGGAAGACCTGACAAGCAAACGCACAGAAGTCGAAGTAAACGATGAAGAGCCAACCTTTGTCAGCTACCGCCGTGCCCACAGAAGCCATGCTTCGTCAAGCAAGTACAGCAATAAGAAAGGCAAGAAGAAGAAAGGACGCAAGGAAAAAAGCAAGAGTGTAACCATCCGCGAGGGCGATACGCTATCGGAAATTGCGAAGCGTAACAAAGTCTCTGTCAAGCAACTGCGACGCCTCAACGGTATAAAAGGTAGCAATATCCGTGCTGGAAAGAAGATTAAAATCAAATAATCAATAAGGAGGAAACATCATGAACGAGCACGATATGAAAGAAGCGGCGCGCGAAGCTGCTGAAGAAAAACAGATTACAGAGGCTTTCCAGCATCTGCTTGACACTTATCTTGCATCACGACACCGCAAGAAAGTGGATATCATCACCAAGGCTTTCAACTTTGCCCGACAAGCACATAAGGGTGTCAGACGACTCTCGGGAGAACCTTATATCATGCATCCTATCGCTGTTGCACAGATAGCTTGCGAGGAAATGGGGCTTGGTTCGACCAGCATCTGCGCTGCCCTGCTCCATGATGTCGTTGAAGATACCGACTATACTGTTGAAGATATAGAGAACATCTTTGGCGAAAAGATTGCTCAAATCGTAGACGGACTGACCAAGATCAGCGGTGGTATCTTCGGAGATCGGGCTTCGGCACAGGCTGAGAACTTCAAGAAACTGCTGCTTACCATGAGTGATGACATCCGCGTTATCCTCATCAAGATATGCGACCGACTGCACAATATGCGCACATTAGCTTCGCAACCGGCCAACAAGCAATACAAGATTGCAGGCGAAACGCTTTATATCTATGCACCACTCGCCAACCGTTTAGGCCTGAACAAAATCAAAACTGAACTCGAAGACCTGAGTTTCAGCTACGAACATCCTGAAGAATACGCTGCAATCAAAAGCAAATTAGCACTCACTCAAGAGAAACGCGACGAACTTTTCGCACAGTTTACGGGACCAATCCGCGAAGCTCTCGACCATATGGGCATCAAATATCAGATTAAAGCCCGTGTGAAAAGCCCTTATTCTATTTGGAATAAGATGCAGAACAAACATGTAACTTTTGAGGAAATCTACGATATTCTTGCTGTCAGAATCATATTTGAACCGAAGGTAAGAGCCGAAGAAATCAATGAATGTTTCAACATCTATGTGGCTATCAGCCGCATATATAAGAGTCATCCCGACCGACTTCGCGACTGGCTTAATCATCCGAAAGCCAATGGATATCAGGCACTCCACGTGACATTGATGAGCAAACAAGGCCGCTGGATAGAGGTACAGATACGCTCTGACCGCATGAACGAGGTGGCCGAACAAGGCTTTGCAGCTCACTGGAAATATAAGGACGGCGGAGAATACAGCGAGGACGAAGGCGAACTTAACGATTGGTTGAGCACCATAAAGGAGATACTTGACGACCCACAGCCTGATGCAATGGACTTCCTTGACAGCATTAAGCTCAATCTTTTCGCTTCAGAAATCTTTGTATTCACACCAAAAGGCGAAATCAAGACCTTGCCGGCAGGCTGTACGGCACTCGACTTTGCTTTCCAAATCCACACTTTTCTCGGCAGCCATTGCATCGGAGCAAAGGTCAACCACAAGCTTGTGCCATTGAGTCATAAGCTGAACAGTGGTGACCAGGTAGAGATATTGACCAGCAAAGCACAGCATGTGCAGCCCTCATGGATTAACTTTGTGTCGACAGCAAAGGCCAAAGCGAAGATTCAGGCCATTCTAAGACGCGACGACCGGGAGACACAAAAGGCAGGCGAAGAACTGCTGAAAGCATGGCTCAAGCGCAATTCCATGGAATTAACTTCCGTTGTTCTCGACAAACTTTGCGAGTTTCACAATGTTCAGAAGCATGAAGAACTGTTTCAAGCCTTGGGCGAAAAGACCATTATTCTTGGCGAATACGACCTTGATGTGTTGCTTGGCAAGAACAAAAAAGAGTCAACCTCGTTTGGCTGGCGACGCTATGTGCCGTTCCTCCACGAAAAGAACACCGAGAAACAAAAGGCAAAGGACACTGCACCGAAAGAACTTTTCACCGTTGACAAGGGCTTCAACAAGAAGAAATCTATCATCATCAGTGAGAGAAACATCAACAACTACATCTTCCCCGACTGCTGTCATCCCATTCCGGGTGACGATATTCTGGGCTATATTGACAACAACAACCACATTGAAATCCATAAACGCGCCTGTCCTGTAGCAAGCCGTTTGAAATCAAGCTACGGCAACCGAATTCTTGATGCCAAGTGGGATATGCACAAACGGCTGTTCTTTGACGCCACCATTGAAATCAAAGGAATAGATCGCAAGGGCATGCTTCACGACCTTGCCGATGTGATTTCCGACAAAATGGATGTCAACATCCACAAGATTACCATTCAGAGTAACGAGGGAATCTTTGATGGAACCATTGAAATACGTGTGCACGACCGCGAAGAAGTGCGCCAGATCATGGATAATCTCAAGGCTATAGACGACTTGAAAGAGGTAGTGCAAATCATGTAACACAACGATATTCCTTCATGGATGCAACCAAATCATACGTTGCACCGTGCTTCCTGCATCAGCAGTTTGAATGCTCACAGCTATGAAATAAGGTGAGAAGTTATGACATCTGCATGCTGATGACACGACACATCATCTCTTTTCAAGAGACTATATTGTAAATATTTATGGTCAAAAAGAGGCACTTCGAAAACCAACGTAATAAATTTGACAAAACGAAGAAATGTCGCATTTCGGTACATGGAAACTGTTTTTAGAACGCAATCCATGGCACATGATGCTGCAATATGCGTCAGATTACTGCGCCAAATGAAGCAAATCACGTTCTAATTCACGGCAAAACAGAGGCTGATATGATGCAGAATGCAGGATTTCCTGACGTAAAATTGCACTTGAAAAAGCAAGAAAAAAGATAACCACTTGACTGACAATAGCTTATAAAGCATGCCAAAAACGGGCGTATTTTCATCAGGAAAGACTTTCGTTCTGAATAACGCAGCTATGCGAAAGCAATTGTAAAGTTTTTTATGAAGAAAGAGAACACTCAGACCAAACCGTCGAGTTGCTTCTTCAACAGCTTCAATTCATCGCGCACAGAAGTGAGTGTGGTCATCACATCTGCCGTCTTGTCTACCCCTTCACGATTGGCATTAAGCACTTTCCGGGCTGCAGCAATCTTGAAACCACGCACTTTCACAAGATTGTAAATGACCTTTATCTGCTCAATATCCTTATCGGTATATTGCCTGATTTTCGTGCTGTTCTGCGTCTTCGGACGCAGCTGTGGGAACTCACCTTCCCAGAATCGCAGCGTACTTTCATTGATACCGAATTGTGCAGCAACCTCCTTGATGCTGTAATACAACTTTAGGTTCTTGTTTGTATTCAGAGACATAATTCCTGGTTTTAGGTGAAACGATGATGAATTTCTTTGCAAAGTTAGCAAAATTCTATGAACTCTCTCCCCCCATCTCTAAACTTTTTTGTATCTTTGCCACTGATTTTTCAGAATGAGAACAATTAAAAAACAATATATTGAAGATGATGACAGCAAATGAAGTCCGTGAGTCTTACAAGAAATTCTTTGAAGGTAAGGGACACAAGATTGTAGCATCAGCCCCTATGGTCATTAAAGATGATCCCACGTTGATGTTTACCAATGCTGGAATGAACCAGTGGAAGGACATTATTCTCGGTACAAAAGACCCGGGAAAAGACGTGCGCAGGGTAGACTCTCAGAAGTGTCTTCGCGTGAGTGGAAAGCATAATGACCTCGAAGAAGTAGGTCATGACACCTACCATCACACGATGTTTGAGATGTTGGGTAACTGGAGTTTTGGCGATTATTTCAAGGAAGGAGCTATCGACTATGCCTGGGAATACCTTGTCAGTGTGCTCCATCTTAATCCTGAAGACCTTTATGTAACCGTGTTTGAAGGTTCACCTGAAGAAGGACTTGAACGTGACGATGAGGCTGCATCTTACTGGGCAAAGCATGTCCCGGCTGACCATATCATCAATGGAAACAAGCATGATAATTTCTGGGAAATGGGAGATACGGGGCCATGTGGTCCCTGTACAGAGATCCATGTAGACTCTCGCACACCGGAGGAAAAGGCTAAAATGCCCGGTCGTGAACTCGTCAACAAAGATAATCCGCAGGTGATTGAAATCTGGAATATCGTTTTCATGCAGTACAACCGCAAGGCAGACGGCAGTCTTGAACCGCTTCCTATGCACGTCATTGATACCGGCATGGGCTTCGAGCGCCTTGTTCGCATGCTGCAAGACAAGCACAGTAACTATGACACGGATATCTTCCAGCCAATCATCAAGCAAATAGAAGCAATCAGTGGAAAGAAATATGGCTTCACAACGCCTACCGGATTGAATGGTGAAGGCAAGGACGAACAGGAGAAGATTGACATTGCCATGCGCGTGGTTGCCGACCACTTGCGTGCCGTTGCTTTCTCAATTGCCGACGGACAGCTGCCGAGTAATGCCAAGGCGGGCTATGTCATCCGTCGCATTCTGCGTCGTGCTGTGCGCTATGCCTATACTTTCCTTGATCAGAAAGAAGCTTTCCTGTATAAGCTTTTGCCTGTTCTGGTTCAGGAAATGGGGCAAGCTTATCCCGAACTTCCTGCTCAACAAGAGCTTATCGCCCGCGTGATGAAAGAAGAAGAAGACTCTTTCTTGCGCACATTAGAAAAGGGAATCAATCTTCTGAACGGCGATATGGACGAGCTGAAAGCCCATGGACAGACCGAATTGGACGGCACAAGCGCCTTCCGTTTGTTTGATACTTACGGCTTCCCACTTGATTTAACCGAACTCATTTGCCGCGAACACGGTTACACAGTAGATGAGAAAGGCTTCAATGAAGAAATGGCTAAGCAGAAAACTCGTGCTCGAAACGCAGCTGTTGTAGAGAATGGAGACTGGGAAGTGATAAGAGAAGGAGAGCAAGTATTCGTTGGTTACGACTACACGGAGTACACTTGCCACATTCTTCGCTATCGAAAAGTGACCCAGAAAAAGAATACCTTCTACGAGATTGTACTCGACTACACGCCTTTCTATGGTGAAATGGGCGGTCAGGTTGGCGATCAAGGCACACTTGTCAGCGAGAATGAGACTGTCGAAATCATTGATACGAAGCGCGAAAACAACCAGAGTATCCATATCGTTAAGCAACTTCCGAAAGATCTTCAGGCTGAATTCATGGCTTGTGTAGACGTGGAGAAACGCAATGGAAGCGCTGCCAATCACACGGCAACCCACTTGCTTGACTATGCGTTGAAGCAGGTCTTGGGCGACCATGTGGAACAGAAAGGCTCGTATGTTGACCCGACTACGCTGCGATTTGACTTTTCTCACTTCCAGAAAGTAACCGATGAAGAGCTTCGTCAGGTAGAGAAACTCGTCAATAAGATGATCCGTGAGGACTTCCCTCTTGATGAACATCGCGACACTCCGCTTGAAGAAGCCAAGGAACTTGGTGCAGTTGCACTCTTCGGAGAGAAGTATGGAGACAAGGTTCGCGTGGTTCGTTTCGGGCCAAGTTGCGAGTTCTGTGGTGGCATCCACGCCAAGAGTACAGGACGTATCGGTTTCTTCAAGATTATCAGTGAAAGCAGTGTTGCAGCCGGCATCCGCCGTATTGAGGCCTTAACGGGCCAGGCTTGCGAAGATACAATCTATGCACTGCAAGACATGATGAATGACTTGAAATCCATGTTCAATAATTCCAAAGACCTCAAAGCTACGCTGAAGAAGTTCATCGGAGAGCATGATGAGATGCGAAAAGAAATCGAGAAGTTCCAGGCACAAGCCGTTGAACGCACCAAGGAGGAGCTTCTCAAGCGAGCACAGAACGTCAATGGTGTTCAAGTGATTAAGGCAGTGTTGCCTTTAGAGCCTGCAGCAGCCAAAGACCTTGCTTTCAAATTGCGCGAAAACATCAGTGAAAATCTTGTTGTTGTCATTGGAAGTACGGCAGGAAACAAACCGCTGTTGACTGTCATGTTCAGTGATGATATGGTGAAAGACCACTCACTCAACGCTGGAACTATTATCCGCGAAGCTGCCAAACTCATTCAAGGCGGTGGCGGTGGTCAGCCTCATTATGCACAGGCCGGCGGCAAAAACCTTGACGGTATCAGTGCAGCTGTCGACAAGGTTATTGAACTTGCTAATCTGTAATCAGATAAATATAAATCTCACAAAATCAACAAAGCCTCGCATCGTGATGATGCGAGGCTTTAATTTTGCTTGCTATTAAAATCTTTCAGACAACAATCGGCGTCATTTCGGCCGTTTTCTTTTCATACACCTCCATTGAAACGCGGCGACCACGAAGGCTTCTCACGCGCGGAAATTCCATGAAATAGCGGTCGCGAGTGGTGTACCAACTGAAGCTTTTCACACGACTTACACAGCTGATATTACAGTCAATCTCATGCGCATAGCGTGGATTTACTACCGAAAACAAATGCTCTCCCGAGTCAAGAAGCAAGGCCAGAACAAGAAATTCGCGGTCAGGTTGTGGCTTTGCAGGCTTTATCCCGCGTGTGGAACCCGTCACCTTGATGTTCCAACCATACTTTCTGTTGAACGCTTCAGCCATTCTTCGGAACACAACTCCGTGTGGCGAAGTGTCTTTAACTCCCGTGTAAGCAATATGATAATGTATCATCTCATGCAACAAGACATTCTGAAAATCGCGTTCAGAAAGGTCATAGTAGTTGCTTAGTCGAATGGTAAAATCAGAGAATTTCGTGCCTCTGAACAAACGAGTTACCCGCTTGCACGACATTGATCCCAAGCGCGTTTTCGACCGAGACAAGGCCAATCGAGGGAGCGGAAGCCCACTGTCAAAGTATTGTTCATTGAAAGTGGTGAACCATTGCTCCATCCATTGCGTGCTTATTTGCATAAAGTCTTAATCAGAAAATCAGAAACCAAGGCGTCAGCACGATAGAGATTTTGCGTAAAACCATGGTCAAAACCATCAAGAAGCACGTATTCACTGTTCTTCCAAAGCTTGTGAAAGCGCTCTCCATAAGTATAAGGCACGAGCCTGTCTCCCGTTCCATGCACAATGAAAGCAGGGCCATCATAGGGTGCAGCAGTCTCATATATCGGCAAAGAAAAGGCAGTTACGATGTAATCGCGACCCAGTTTCTTGCCTTCAAAGAGTTCAACAGACTCCGGAGGATCAAGTGGATTGCAGCTTTTTCCAAACGCACTGCCGCGGATTGCGTCTTCTCTTATCACGCCGGCCGGTGCCATCAATGCCACCGCTCTAATCTTCTTGCTGCCCAATTCGCCTGCCAACATACTCGCAACTACGCCACCTTGCGAATGTCCCGACACCGCAACAGCATCCACATAAGGCAATGCTGCAACATAATCATACACCTTCTTGGCATCTTCTATCTCGTTCAACACGGTCATTTTAGAGAAATCTCCCTCGCTCTCTCCATGCCCATTGAAATCGAAACGAACAGAAGCAATGCCATGAGCCTGCAGCGAATCGGCAATCAGTTCGTTCAACTGACCACCCTTGTTGCCCATAAAACCGTGCAATATCATCACCATAGGGCACTTCTCACCTGCCGAAAGCACAGGTTTCTGAATAATAGCAGCCAACTTTCCCATAGCTCCTTCTATCGTCACTCGCTCTGAAGTGCCGGGGATAGTCTTCTTCTCGGCCGTCATTTCCGTCAGTGTTTTCTCCACCTTATCCGACAAAACAGACCCCAACACCACGTTGCCATCCTTGCCGATAATATACATGGCAGGGATCCACTTCACGCCATAATCCTTCGAAATCTTCGTGTCGTGCCACTTCTTCAACTCGCTGACTGCGGTATATTCCATACCATATTTCGCAATCGCTTTCGTCCAATTGGCTTTATCGGTGTCGAAAGATACGCCCACGAAAGCCACACCTTTATCCTTAAACTCGCGGTACATGCGCACCACATTAGGCGCATCCTTGCGGCAATCCGGGCACCAACTGGCCCAGAAATCAAGCACTACAATCTTTCCTTTCAGGCTACTTAGTCTGAAATTCTTGCCCTCTGCCGTCTTCAAATGAAAGTCGGGAGCCTTTGTTCCGGGCTTCAACAACTCCGTTGCATACTTGCTGTCCGCATCAGGAAAATCCATCTGTGCCCTGACAACGACGCTGCTCATGAGCATCATTGCCATTACAACCAAACTTTTCAGCTTCATTTCTATCATCATTTTATAGTCAATAATCTTTCAATTCATCCTTTCCTGCTACAGCGTCCGCGCTATACGCCTCACCTTTGAGGTATAGGCTTTGTCTTCAGCATAGCCAATGCGATCAAGAAAAGCATAGTAATCGCCACTGATATACTTATACTGAACGGCATCACGATAGGCTCTCACACAGTCCATCCAATTCGGAAACTCGAAATAACTGCCGTCAGAGGGCCTGCGAAGTCCAAAGATATTATGAATGGTCAGACACACATTGCTCGTGAAATTGCCTGTTTCGAGCAGCGCTTGTGCCATGACTATCTTCTTAAACTTAATGCCGTACTGATCAAGAACATCTGAAAGGTTCTCTAAATTCAATTCCAATTCGGGCACAATCTCTGCCTCGGGATAATCTTCGGCATAGGTCATACCATCAAAAACAGGCTGCTGTTTCATACTGTCGTTTAGCAAAGGAACAGCCACAACATCAGCCTTTGCCTCACCAGGCAATATATCCTGTGCCGAAACCCACGCGGGCATCAGGCACAATATAAAAGAGAAAAGCGTTTTCAAAACAATATTATTTTTATCATTATAACGCAGTATCCAATGGAATATTATATCTATCAGATGGCTTTCTGCTCTGTTTTGTATCATCTGATGCCAACTTTCCCACCTGCTTATCCTCTCTCTTTTCTGCTTCTTCCCATGCTCTTCCATCGGTATCACAATCCCCTTAAAATCCAATGCAAAACCTCTTGGTTTTCAATATGCCTTTCTCTGTCTTGTAATATGCGTCATGTTACGCTGTGAAATGACGCATTTCACACGGTAAAACAAGGCATATTACACCGTAACATGACGCATATGAGAAAGCTATTCCTAAGAAGTTGATACTCAACATGATACATGGCAATATTTCAGAAAATACAAATTCCCGACAACTTCATGACGTCTACCTTCATGTCCCGCCTCTTCAGATCCTGCATTCTCATGGTTGAGAGGTGTTCAAAGAAATCATCAGGAAGAATGGTTAGCCTCTTCTGTCTGTGCCTTTGGCCAGTTCACGAGAAACAATTTCTCTGTAGCACGCGTGAAAGCTGTATAGAGCCAGTGGATATAATCAGGCGTAAGCATGTCGTCGGTCATATATCCTTGGTCGATATACACGTGTGCCCACTGCCCACCTTGCGCTTTATGACAGGTCACGGCATAGGCATATTTAATCTGCAAAGCATTGAAATATTCATCTTGTTTGAGTTTAGCCATGCGGTCACGCTTTAGGGGAATGTCGGCATAATCCTCCATCACAGCCTCATAAAGCTGCTCCTGTTGCTCATGAGTCAAGGCAGGTGCCTCCGTGGTCAGCGTATCGAGGACAACCGTTTGCTGCATTTCAAAATCGTCGTAATCGGGAAATTGCAACCAAACATCAGCGAAACGGAAACCAAACAACTCGCGTATATTGCGCACACGTTGCACCTTTACGCGGTCGCCATTGGCGATGAAAGCCAGCTGACCATGGTCGCCTTGCGGTTTATCAAGATATTTATTCTTGACCACCATCAGCAGATCTCCGGTGCAAAGTTCGTCTTCACGGTCGAGCACTGTAGCCCGAATGCCTTGGTTGTAGACGTTGGCTCTCTTGTTACTCCGCGTTACAACCATGGTTTCGTCCATGCCCACATCGGCGTAACTGCTGCTAATGCGCTCCACAAGTTCATCACCCGGCACCATCACTATATCTGCAAACCCCTTGAAACGAATGCGGGGAAGCCCTACCTTTAACAAGTTATCACAAGAAAACTCGCTAAAATCAAGCCCGCTATCTGACTGCAACAGAATCTCCCCTCTCCTTGGAGAAAGACTTGAGTTGAGCCTACTTTCACCCATATTACTATCTATAAGCCCACTATCTGACTGCAACTGAGCCTCCCCTCTCCTTGGAGAGGGGCCGGGGGTGAGGCTTCTTATATACGTTGCATTCACCAAAATCCCACTATCTTGACTCTGCCTGAGCACCTCTCTCAAGTCACATTCATAGACTTTCAGCCCCATAGCCTCAAGCACTTCGGCATGAAGTGCAGGCGCTTCTTCCTCACCTACAGGCGGCAACTGGGCACAATCGCCCACCAACAACATACGGCAATTCTGCCCATTATAGACGAACTGCACCAGATCGGAGAGCAAATCGCCCGTTCCGAAGTCGCTCGTCATTCCCCCACCTCTGCCTATCATCGAAGCCTCATCAATCATAAAGAGCGTGTTTTTGTGCATGTTGTCGTTCAGATTAAACTGTCCCCCAATGCCCGAATAGCTTTTCTCACGATAGATTTTACGGTGAATGGTGAAGGCTGTGTGCCCACTATTCATGGCAAAGACCTTGGCAGCACGACCTGTGGGCGCCATTAACAGCAGCTTTTGTCCTAACCGGGTGAACGTGCGCACCATTGCTCCGGCCAATGAAGTCTTACCCGTTCCGGCCGAACCACGCATCACCATGACGCAGTTTTGCTCCCTATCGGCTAAGAAACGAGCAAAGGTTTCAAGGGCGTTCAACTGGTCATGCGTGGGCGTAAAACCGAACTCGCGCACCACTTCATCTATAAATTCCTGTATTTTCAATGCAATAACGTAGAAAGTTTTTTGTAACTTTGCAGACATCAGCACATGCTTTGCACGCGCTGGCCTATCATTAACGCTACAAAGATAGAAACAATTATCGGAATGAAGCTGGCAAAACATCATAATTTATGGCTCACGCTGTGCGTTCTCGGATTAGTGGTCATCTGCTTTTTGAGCATCAGTGCACCTATCAGATTTAAGAAAGAACAAGGCATTCGCGAGCAAGCAGTCATCAATAGATTGGCAAAAATCCGTGCTGCTCAACTTAAATACTATCGCATCCACAAGGTCTATACGGGCGATTTCAGCGTGCTTATTAAAGGTGGTTACTTAGCCGACAGTCTGCAATATATTCCCTACAGCGACGGTAAGCGCTTTGATTTGGCCGCTACAGTGCAAGTAAGTAAGAGCGGACGGCAGTTGCCTTTGGCCGAATGTGGGGCCACATACGACACCTATCTCAACGGACTCGATGAGAATAGCATTGCTAATCTCATTGAAAAAGCCAATGAAAGCGGGCGCTATGCAGGTATCCGCATAGGCGATATTGCCGCCGGTGACTCCCGACTATCTATCAATAAATAACGAAATCTATGGCAGAAAATCCAATCATACGTCCTCCACACCGCGTCACTTTAAGGTTGACCGGCAACACAATGTCGTTTGCTATCGTCGACGAACAGGCTATCAATGGACTCATTTATGAACCTTATGTAGTGAAAAGCGGCATGTCGACAGCAGCCAATCTGCGTGAGGCTTTCACTGAAAGTCAACTGCTTAGCAAGGGATTTCAGCGTGCACAAGTGCTTATCGACACGCCGGTGATGCTCGTTCCATTAGAGGAATTCAATGCCGATGACACTGAAACGCTATATCGCTACACTTTCACGGGCCATAAAAATGAAGAACTTCTCAACACCATTCTGCCCACACAGAATGCTGTAGCAGTGTATCCTATCAACAAAGATGTTAAGCTTGTGCTGACCGATCACTTCAAAGACATCCGCATTATGCCGTTGATGCAGCCCGTGTGGAACTATCTTCACAAGCGTAGTTTCGTAGGAACGAAAAAGAAACTCTTTGCCTATTTCCGTGGAAAACAAATGGATGTGTTCAGCTTCTCACAGAACCGTTTCCGCTTTTGCAACCGCTATGAGGTGGTCAACGATAACGATGCAGCCTACTTTATGCTCTATGTTTGGAAACATCTTGGCTTTGATGTGCACGAAGATGAACTGCATCTTTGTGGGCATTTGCCCGACAGAGAGATGCTCACAACCAGCTTAAAGGAATATGTTCAGAAAGTATTTGTCATCAATCCTGCAGCAGAATTCAACCGCGCTCCTATCACTAAGATTAAGGATTTGCCGTTCGACATGATGACTTTATTTGTAAAAGGCAGATAAAAAAGCAATATGAGAATCATCACAGGAACCTATAAAGGCCGTCACTTCGATATACCTCGTACGTTCAAAGCACGTCCGACAACCGACTTTGCCAAGGAGAATATCTTCAATGTACTGCAAGGTTACATTGATTTTGAAGGCGCAATAGCCCTTGATCTCTTTGCAGGCACAGGCAGCATTTCATTGGAACTCGTCAGCAGAGGCTGCAAACAAGTGGTCAGTGTGGAGGCCGATCGCGACCATGCCAACTTTATTCGTCAGTGTTTTGCTAAGCTCAAGGAAGATAAAGACTTGTTGATAAGGGGCGATGTATTCCGTTTTTTGAAGAGTTGTCATCAGCAATTCGACTTTATTTTCGCTGATCCTCCATACGCACTAAAGCAACTTCCCGAGATACCCGACCTTATCTTGAATGGCAATCTGCTTGCTGAAGATGGGCTTTTCGTGTTTGAACATGGCAAAGATCAAGACTTTTCGGCGCATCAACGCTTTGTAGAACACCGCAGTTATGGCAGCGTAAACTTCTCGATATTCAAGTAAGTGCAGCCTTTGCACTTATCTTAATGCCTATAACTTTCATCCGATCATCACTCTTTGCATGCTATTCCTGGGGATTTTTTGTAGTTTCAAAGCATTTGTAAATATAGTAATAGAACAGCAAGGAAACAATGAATGAGATAAAACCCAATATGCCTGCCACCGCAAAAGACCATTCATCAAGTGATTTTGTAAGTGCAGGAATACCGGCATTTACAATCATAAGCAACGCCAACAGCACCAAGCCGCAATCTTTTATGCGCCCCGAGAAACTGAAAGCCAACACACATGCCACCACAAGCCATGCTCCGGAAAGCAGGAAAAAGGAACCAATCTGCAGATAAGAAACCACCCGTGAGACTGTTGAGAAATAGAAAGAGGCATCTGTTCCAAACCAGGTAAAGACAGAACCCAACATAAAATTAGATACTAAAGCCACCATAAACACTAAGCAAGCCCATTGTCCCCAATGTGCAATACGCCTTAAAGCTACCCACAATTCATTCAGAATGACACATTGAGCAACCACAACTGCAGCTCCCAAGAGAAACATAAAGACTTTTCCTTTGACGACAGGGAGCAACAATAATAAGCCTGCATTCTCTGCATTCCCCGGCAAACCTGGCAGCACAATGTTACGGATTACCGTCAGCACAATCACCACCCACAGGCTCACAAGCAATCTTCTATGCTGCTCTTTGCTGACTTTAAACATTGAAATTCCCTTATATTCATTCATAACTGATGATTATTTGATTTCCTAACTATTCTTCTTTTCTTCCAAATATAGCACTTGATTATTCATTAAGCGGCACAAGCCATGAACAGAAAAAGCGCAAAAAGCATTATGAAAACAGATAACAGACGCTTCATCTCCATGCGGATTTAATCTTCATCAGCTAAGCTCTGTTCCCTATGATAGGCTTCTGCAGTCCGAAGATAAGGCTTGAATGCAGGTTCATTAGGGTTTTCATAAACACACTGCAAGGCTATAGCTTTCACCCATTCAGCATCATTATAACCGTCTTCTTCTGGGATATACTGCCAACAGGCATGGATATTAAATTCATCTTTAAGCCTCCTGATTTCCTCATTCAAAGGCTTTTTGGGATGCACCCAACACTCTATTTTCTCCCTCAAGCTAAGTTTTGACACACGAATACGCTCATATTCAGCCCAATAAGCATCTACATCAATGGGGTCTTTCACCTTTCCATGGAGCGCATCCAACACATATTGCACATCTTCGGGCTTGCGGTAACGTGCCAAAGTGACTAAGGCCTCTATGTAATGGTCGTTTAAGAAAAGGGCTTTTACACGTGTATAATACTGTGGATGAGGGGGAAGTTTCATCAGCAACTGCGTGAGATAACCGAGATATTTGGCGTGGGGTGTGAACAAAACACAACTATCGATAGCCAATGAGTCGGCTTTCGTCAGCCCATAATTCCGACCTTCCTGCTGCAGGATTTCTATGCGGAGATTAGCCAGCGACTCCATATACGAATCACAACCATATAGTGCCGGCACACATGCCCGACTTTGAATATCCATCAAAGCAAGGTTTTTGGCAATGTCAGGGCGCTGCTTCATGAGTGCGATAAAGGCTGCCAAACGCGTCATCGGCACGCTGTCTGCCGCAGCCAACTGATAGAGTTCATCGGACGTAGCCATGTCTCCTAAAGCCTCAATCCATTCGTCCTGATGCGTAATTCGCCCCTCATAGCCCACTGCACCAGGCGTATAAGAGCTGCCAATCCGCTGGATGATGCGCTCAACTTCCGGGCGAATAACAGGAGATTGACAGCCAACCAAAAGGCAAGTAAACACAAAACACAATCCAAAAGACTTGATTTTCTTCATCTTAAAAACCTATTTTCATTAACCATTCAGCTACCACTTCAACCCCAACTCACGCTTAGCGTCATTGCGAAACTCTTCATTTGCACTCTTCAGCAGCTTCTTATAGAATGCAATGGCTTGCTTCTTGTTGCCCGTTTCCTTAGAAAGGGTGGCAATATTAGCTACAACAATGTCATCATTTGGCGCCAAGTTATGCAACTGCAGCAATACTTTTAAGGCCTCATTTTTCTCTCCTTTAGCCGTCAACAACGCCGCTTTATCATTCAGAAAATAAATGTTTTCAGGATAACTCCTTAGCACATGATTGACAAAAGCCATGTTAACAGCGTCTTCCTGCGCGTCGTAGAGCTGACGAAAATAGCTTTGCAGCGTGGAGAAGAAGAAGTCTTCAGCTTCTGACGGCGTAGATTTATCATTCGTCCAAAGCCACTTTTGATGATTAATTACCGAACGGTCAACCACCTGTTTCAATGTTTCAACGGCGTCGTTCGCATGGTTTCCAAGCAGTTGCACATGGACTTTACCAAACCAAAGGTCGAGCCTGTCGGGATATTTTGCCAAACCTTCATCAAACTTCTGATAGAGTTTGCCCATCTTTTCAGCATCATAGTACACATGATCGGTAATAGAACCAGCCTTATTTCCTGTTGAATCAGTCAGCACAAGTCCGTCATGTACCGCCGTATCAGCCGAAAGTTGCAACACTTCTTGGCGTGCTTCCAACAACAAAAGATTACACCATGCGGCATATGTGTCGCCCGATGGCCCTGCTTTCTGCTCCCATTCAGGGATAAAAGCGCGCAGACCAACCGTGTCTTCCTTATCCAACAACTCCTGAAAATGCGCGTAGTAGTCGGTCTGCCCCCACGCCATGAGACTGCAAAGACAAACTGCAAAAAGAGCCACTCTCCGTTTCATATCATATCGTATTAAAGGATTTACACTGGCAAATATAGTAAAATTCTATCAAAAGTCAAGTTCTTGTGAGAAATAAAACGCAATCTGCAGCGATATCATTCTGTAAAAATTCTTATCCCGTTTTTAACACTTCCAGACATGACCAAATAGAAATGAAAAGCCACTTTCTTTGCATCTATGAAGCCGTTTTATGGCTTCGATACCCTCATTTCTTTCCTCTTGCCTTGTAATCTCTATCAGATGAGCTTCTCATTTCATTCAAATGGCATTGTAATCTCCGTCATGTTGCGTGCTAAAGTGACTGAAATTACCACGCAAGAAGAAAGAAGTGAGGATACCGAAGCCGTAAAATGGGTTCGTATTCATGCAAAAAGCACGTTCTGATTTCTATTTGGTGGACGCTCGAAGTGTTAAAAACCATATGGTAATGTTTACAAAATCGAGAGATTTCAGAGGTCTTCTTTGAGGCGCATTTGTGGCAAGCAGATATTCAATACAGAGGTGGTAGCCCGTCATTGTAACTGCTGGTCTGCAATCTTCTCTTGCAGATAAATACCGACTTTGCAACAAACTTTAACGCTGTTGCAGGACTAATTTGCAGAGAAAAAGCTAACTTTGAAGCATATCACCTTTGAACATGGCGTAATACCAAACGTAAAAATAGAAATCTATGTCTGCAATTCTTTCTGTCATTCCTGTTATCCTGCTGTTCGTTCTGATGCTCGGACTGAAGCTGGCAGGCCATAAAAGTGCCGTCATCACGCTGTGCGTCACGATTATTCTGGCGCTTGTGGCTGCCCCGCAACTCGGCATGTTGCCTGACGCTTTCAAGGCTTCGGGCATCTTTGGCGTAGTGGGGTGGAGCATTGTTGAGGGCATGCTCAAAGCCGTTTTCCCCATTCTCATCATCATTCTGATGGCTATCTACAGCTATAATATCCTTGTGGAAAGTAGGCAGATAGAGGTCATTAAGCGACAATTCACTGCTATTACGAGCGACAAGGGCATTCTTGTCTTGATGCTTGTCTGGGGCTTTGGCGGATTGTTGGAGGGCATGGCAGGTTTCGGAACGGCTGTAGCCATTCCTGCAGCCATATTGATTGGCCTGGGTTTCAAGCCCATGTTCTCGGCGCTTGTGGCTTTAATCGGCAACACGGTAGCCACGGGTTTCGGTGCTGTTGGTGTGCCGGTGACGACCCTGTGCAATGAGGTAGCATTGGGAGGGGCAGCTCCTGTTGAGGCCATTTGCGAAACATCGTCGTTTGCCGTCATTCAGTTGGCACCGCTTTTTATCCTGCTGCCGTTTATCATTCTGACGCTGACCGACCGCAAAGCCATTGTGAAAAACATCATACTTTCACTCTGGGTGGGTGGCATTTCAGTTGTCGTGCAGTATCTTTGTGCCCATTTCTTGGGTTCTGAAACGCCTGCAATCATCGGCTCTGTGGCAGCAATTCTCGCCATACTTCTCTATGTAAAGCTCTTCGACCGCAAGGGACGTGAGGGCTTGCCGACTGCGCGTTATTCGTTGGGTGAGACCTTCAAGGCATGGAGTGTCTATCTCTTTATCTTGCTTCTCATTTTAGTTTCGGGTGCACTCTGCCCACCGGTAAACGATTTTCTGAAGTCACATCTCGTTTCAAAAGTTGCCATTCCCGTCATCGGTTCAACGTTTAAGTTTGGTTGGATAAGCAATGCGGGACTCATGTTGTTCCTTGGAGCCACGATAGGTGGATTGATACAAGGACTCTCTTTCGGTCGGATGATGCGGATATTAGCCCGAACAACAGTCAATTTGAAGAACACTATCATCACGATTATCTGCTTGATTTCGTTGGCATCAGTCATGAACTACAGCGGTATGATCAGTGCTATCGCTTCGGGACTTGTTGCGATTACGGGTGGTTTCTATCCCTTCTTTGCTCCGCTTATCGGTGCTGTCGGCACATTTGTTACGGGTTCTGACACATCTTCGAATATTCTCTTTGCCAAATTGCAGGCCAATGTTGCAGGGCAGTTAGGTTTGACGGGGCACTCCACTTTCTACGGAGTGCCGGGCACGGAGACCAATTGGCTTGTGGCTGCCAATACGACTGGTGCCACAGGAGGCAAGATGATAAGTCCTCAGAGCATAGCCATTGCCACGGCAGCCTGTGATATGCAGGGCAAGGATGGTGAGATATTGCGTTCTGCTTTGCCTTATGCTATCGGGTATATAGCCTTGGGTGGACTGATGGTTTTCCTTGGATTGTAAGCCCTTAAACTCACTTTTAAAGTCCAATTTGCAGGAGTTGGGCTTTTATTTTGTAATTTTGCAGCTTGACAAAGCTACACTTTTATGAAAAAAATAGACAGGAAACTGGTTCGCGGTTGCTATGATTATCTTATCATTGCGTTGGTAATGGTCGTGGGAAGTCTGGGCTGGGTGGTCTTTCTTTTACCTCACAAGATTACCATTGGAGGCCTGCCCGGTATATCGTCTGTGGTGTTTTGGGCCACGGGTATCCACGTTCAGTACACCTATCTGGGTATCAACATATTGCTGTTGGCAGCTGCACTCAAGGTGTTGGGGCTTAAATTCTGTGTCAAGACCATATATGCAGTGAGTGTCTTTACATTGTTTACTACGCTTTGGCAAGGTGTAGTGGGCGATAAGGTGATGTTCAGTAAGGAGCCGTTTCTGGCCTGCGTAGTGGGTGGTTTGCTGCTGGGTTTGAGCACAGGTTTCAGCCTTTTGCGCAATGGAAGCACGGGAGGTTCGGATGTCATTGCAGCCATAGTGCATAAGTATAAAGACATATCTTTGGGGCATATCATACTCATGTGCGACCTCTGTGTCATTACATCCAGCTACTTGGTTATAGGCAGTTGGGAGAAAGTCATCTATGGTTATATCGTGCTTTTCGTAATGTCTTATACGGTAGACCACGTCATCAATGGTTTTCGTCGATCGGTACAATTCTTCGTGATTTCAGAGAAATATCAGGAGATCGGACGTCTGATTAACAATGAAGCCAACCGTGGTTGTACGGTGATTGATGCGCATGGCTTCTACACGGGCAAGAAGATGGGAATGCTTTTCATTATTGCCAAGCAGAATGAAAGCCACAACATATTTAGGATTATCGATGATGTAGACCCTGAAGCCTTCGTCAGTCAGAGTGCCGTTTCAGGCGTTTATGGCTTAGGTTTCGACCGCATGAAAGTGGGAAAGAAGCATTTAAGTAAAATGAATAAAGTTTGATTTTCTGGCGAATGATAAATTATGATGAAATAAAGGACAAGCGGATAGCACTTCTTCTTTCGGGAGGTGTCGATAGCAGTGTGGTGCTTTATGAGATGACAAGCCATGGTTTGCATCCCGATTGCTTCTACATCATGATTGGTCCAGAGGAGAAAGAGGAGTGGGATTGCACGAGTGAAGAAGACTTGGAAATGGCAACGGCTTTGACAAATCGCTTCGGTTGTCAGTTGAAAGTGATTGATTGCCACAAGGAATACTGGTCTCAAGTGACGCGATACACTATGGATAAGGTGAAAGCGGGCTTCACGCCAAACCCTGATGTCATGTGCAATCGGCTCATCAAGTTTGGCGCTTTCGATGAGAAGATAGGCCACGATTACGACCTCATTGCTACCGGACATTATGCACAGACCGAATGGATTGATGGGCGAAAGTGGCTCACGACAAGTCCTGATCCGGTTAAAGACCAGACTGATTTCTTGGCACAAATCTATGGCTGGCAACTGAGAAAGGCCATCTTCCCAATAGGACATTTCGAAAAGAATGAAGTGCGCGAGATAGCCGAAAGAGAACATCTTATCAATGCAAAGCGCCGTGACAGTCAGGGCATCTGCTTCTTGGGAAACATTGACTACAATGAATATGTGCGCCGTTATTTAGGCGAAAGCGTGGGTGATGTCATTGAATTGGAGACAGGAAAGAAGATAGGTGAGCACAAAGGACTGTGGTTTCACACGATTGGTCAGCGTAAGGGACTTGGCTTTGGCGGTGGTCCTTGGTTTGTGGTTAAAAAGGATGTGGAGCGTAATATCCTGTATGTCAGTCATGGTTATGACCCTGAAACGGCGTATAAACAGGACTTCAAGATACATGATTTCCATGCCACGACCTATTGTCCAGAGGGAACGGCGTTGCCCGAATTGCCCGAACGCATCACGTTCAAGATACGTCATACTCCCGAATATCTGCCTGCAGCGCTTGAAAGGACAGGTGAAAATACCTATGTTATCCATGCCGACAGCAAGATACATGGCGTGGCTCCGGGACAGTTCTGCGTGGTCTATGATGCACATCACCATTATTGTTACGGTTCGGGAGAGATTACTTTATGAGCAAATGAAAACCACTTCACGAGATGGAAAATATAGAAGGAAAAGAAGAACAGATACTTATTCGCATCACAGGACAGGACCGTCCGGGCCTCACTGCAGCCGTCATGGGAATTCTGGCACGCTATAATGCCCGCATTTTAGATATCGGTCAGGCCGACATTCACAGCACCTTGTCACTCGGAATACTTATCCGCATTGATGATATGCACTCTGGTCAGGTGATGAAAGAATTGCTGTTCAAGGCCGAGGAACTGAATGTGAATATCGGATTTGCACCGATTTCTGACGATGAATATGAGTCATGGGTCGATCATCAGGGCAAGAACCGCTACATTCTGACCGTGATTGGTCGCTCGCTTTCAGCCAAACAGATTGCTGCTGCAACAAAGATTATTGCTGAACAGGGACTGAACATCGACTTTATTCGAAGGATGACAGGTCGCATGAGCATCAAGCATCCTGAACGGAATGTGCGTGCCTGCATTGAATTCTCACTGCGCGGAACTCCGAAAGACCGTGAACTGATGCAGTCAAAACTGATGCATCTGGCTTCAGAACAGGAAATAGACTTTTCTTTCCAGCGTGATGATATGTATCGACGCATGCGCCGTCTCATCTGCTTTGATATGGACTCGACGCTCATTCAGACAGAATGTATTGATGAACTGGCAGCTCGTGCCGGAGTGGGGGATAAGGTGAAAGCTATCACAGAGCGTGCCATGCGTGGCGAGATTGATTTCAAGGAGAGTTTCACGGAGCGTGTGGCATTGCTCAAAGGACTTGATGTCAGCGTGATGCAAGATATTGCAGAGCACATGCCTATCACCGAAGGAGCCGACCGATTGATGTCAGTATTGAAGCGATGTGGATATAAGATTGCCATTCTTAGTGGTGGATTTACCTTCTTCGGAGAACAGCTCCGACGTCGCTATGGCATTGACTATGTCTACGCAAATGAACTTGAAATTGATGAGAATGGTAAGCTGACAGGGCGCTATGTGGGTGATATTGTCGACGGAAAACGCAAGGCTGAACTCCTGAAACTCATTGCTCAAGTTGAACAGGTGAACCTTGCACAGACCATTGCTGTGGGAGACGGTGCCAACGATTTGCCGATGATAGCTGAAGCCGGATTAGGGATTGCATTCCATGCAAAGCCTCGTGTGAAGGCAACGGCACAGCAGTCTATCAACAATATCGGCTTGGATGGTGTGCTCTATTTCCTTGGGTTTAAGGACAGTTATTTGGGAGAACAAGGGAAACTGTAGCCATTCAGTCAAATGCGCTGTGCCCAATTTCAGCATGACACTGAACTATAGACCTTGCAGATATTATTGAAATATTCGCAAGGTCTGTTCTTTTTGCGGGCTGTCTGCTAATGTCTGCAATTTTGAAATAAGGGTAGAAACAGAAGTCTTTCTGTGCTTTCTTTATTCCAAACCAATCAGTAGTCCGTCTTGGAGGTCTATCCGTTCTGCTTGTGGATGGCGTGGAAGTCCTGGCATGCGCATGATATCGCCCGCAATAGCTACAATCATTTCAGCGCCCGTATTAATGACAAGGTCGCGAATTGTGAAAGTAAAATCCTTGGGAACACCATGCCGTTTGGCGTCATCACTCAATGAATACTGGGTCTTGGCAATGCAGACAGGGTAGCGTTCAAGGTTCCATTTGGCAATGCGCTCAAGCATTTCCAATGCCTGTTTCTTGAAAACTACCTGCTTGGCACCATAGACTTGCTTGGCCACGGCCGTAATCTTGTCCTTCACGTTGGCTTCATCTGTGTAGCAATACGCAATGTCTTCTGACGGATGAGCTGCAATTTCGTCGATGGCAAGCTGTGCCAAATCCATGCAACCCTCGCTTCCTTTCATGTAAGCCTCGTTTAGGGCGAAGCCAATTCCTAACTTCTCGCAATGTTCACTGACGACAGCAATCTCTTCTTCTGTGTCATTACCGAAGCGGTTCAGAGTGACGATGACACGCTGTCCCATGTGTTGCATGTTGGCAATGTGTCTGTCTAAATTTTCCAATCCCTTACGGATATGCTCGCAACAGCCGTTCTCCGGGTCGCCCACCTGCATGCCGCCATGCATCTTCAGCCCCATGATTGTGGCCACTAACACCGTGAGTCGCGGTTGTATTCCTGCTTTACGGCATTTGATATCCAAGAACTTTTCAGCCCCAAGATCGGCCCCAAAGCCTGCTTCTGTCACGACATAATCGCCAAAGCTCATGGCCATTTTCGTGGCCAGAATACTGTTGCAGCCGTGTGCAATGTTGGCAAACGGGCCGCCATGGATAAAGGCCGCCGTGCCTTCAATGGTCTGAACGAGGTTCGGATTGAGTGCATCCCGCAGCAAAACTGTCATGGCTCCACCTATGCCGAGGTCTTTCACGCAGAAGGGTTTGTCGTCAAGAGTGATGCCTAATAAGACATTATCGATGCGTCGGCGTAGGTCTTCTTCGTCTGTGGCGAGGCAGAGAATGGCCATAATCTCACTGGCCGGCGTGATGTCAAAACCGCTTTCGCTGAGCAGCCCGTTGGTTTTTGCCCCCAGACCGGTTGTGATACAGCGTAGATTTCGGTCGTTCACATCAAGCACACGGCGCCAGAGCACATCCTTAAGTGCAAAACCTTCTTCATGGTGCTGATAGAGATAGTTGTCGAGCAGGGCTGCAATCATATTGTGAGCCGATGTAATTGCATGGAAATCGCCTGTGAAATGAAGGTTTATTCTGTCCATGGGCAGCACCTGTGCATAGCCTCCTCCTGTAGCACCGCCTTTCATTCCGAAGCACGGGCCAAGTGAAGGTTCGCGCAATGCCAACACGGATTTATGCCCCAATCGGTTCATCGCCATTGACAATCCGATGCTGACGGTGGTCTTTCCGATACCTGCTTTTGTCGGACTTATAGCTGTCACAAGAATGAGATTGCTCTTCTTGACGCGCTTTTCATCAATGAGTTTAAGGGGTACTTTAGCAATGTATTTACCATAGTTTTCGAGTTCTTCTGTGGGAATATCAATCTTTTCAGCAATCCTTTCAATGGATTGCAACTGACATTCTCGGGCTATTTCAAGTTCGGTTTTCATTTTTATTCTGTCAATTCTTTATTGAAACAATCAGGTTATGATACTGCTGTCAATGATAATAGCATTTCACTAAGGTTGTTGATGCATCCAGAGCGAAGGCTAAATAATGCTTGCAAAGATACAAATAATCTTGCTAAATCAGAGGATTACAATTTATAATTCATCGGTGAAAAATCAATATTAGCTCTCATGAGAACTCTTTATGAAAGACAGGAAAATGTGATTAGCTTTTCATGCCGTAGGGTGTCTCATTGCTATTAACTTCTTTTGCAAAGCTGTATTCTTTCAAATGCCTGATAGTCTTATAGTAGATTTCATGGTATTATTTTATCTTGTAAACTATGATTTGTATCTTCTTAAAATTATTTACAAATACCCTCGCATAGCTTGCGTATTTGAAACGAAAGACTCCCTGGCTTCAAATAAGCGCTGTTTTTGGAGAGTTTGTAATTCGTTGGCAATCAAAATGTTAGGAAAAATAAGGCGAAAATCGAGGTGAAATCATGTTGAAAAAACGTGCAAATTGCATCAAATCACTGTGCAATTTTCCTCAGATTGCAGCGTGTTTTCGTGCAAATAGCCGTGTATTTTGCGTCAAATCACAGAGTATGTTGTGCCAAAAACCGAAATAAAGACATTGAAATCAACAAATAAAGTCATTTTTTTCATTTTCTTTTTCTATTTGGTGGTATTTTGATATGCAGTTTAAATTAGTAAATGCGACAGTCTCCGGTGACAAAT